>ENA-OUQO01000147-OUQO01000147.1-human-gut-metagenome-genome-assembly--contig:-NODE-147-length-33626-cov-4.883977_pt1 | contig 33626 bp, 47 predicted proteins | sample MGYA00237944_ERZ548825 | MGnify/ENA primary metagenome ERZ548825 (study PRJEB26490, sample SAMN05194700) | human gut metagenome | biome: terrestrial biome; feature: human-associated habitat; material... | reverse complement strand
TCAGCTGGTAGAGCACCTGACTCTTAATCAGGGTGTCCAGGGTTCGAGTCCCTGAAGGTGTACCATCCCACTGGATGGGAGCACCATCCAGTGGGGACCCCACGACGCAAGGCATGGCCCGTTGGTCAAGTGGTTAAGACAGCGGCCTCTCACGCCGTTAACATCGGTTCGAATCCGGTACGGGTCACCATCCCAAAAAAGCGATGCTTTTTCGGGAACCCTTGAGGACAAAAAATCCTCGGGCGAAATGAATTCGCCCTGCGGCAAGGTTTTGCTGCGCAAAACGCTTGAACGTGCCACTCGGCACGACTTGACAATTGGATAAAGGTTTGTTACTGTATAAGACAGTTGCAATACAGCAGTTGGTGCTGATTAGGGCGAGGGTCCACCCGTTCCCATCCCGAACACGGAAGTTAAGCTCGCTTCTGCCCACGATACTTGGCTGGAGACGGCCCGGAAAAATAGGTAGCGCCAACACAGAGAAGGCACCCAATAGGGTGTCTTTTCTTTTTTATAAATCAAATTTAGCTGCGATGTCACGTTTGCTTTGCAGAAAAATGCACCCCTGTAGGTCTTGAACCTCACAGGGGTGCATTGCTGTATTATATTTGTTTTACGGCGCAAGTGTCCGGTGCGTCCTCCGCAGCCGCAGCAGGAAGAAGACCGACAGCCCCAGACACAGCAGCTCCGAAATGAGAGGCGCAAACCAGATGGAGCTGCCGCCGAAAACCGCCGCCAGCAGAAGCAAAATGCTGCCCTGCAGGATCAGTCCCCGACCGGTGGAGATGGCCACCGCCGGCACGGGTCGCTCCATGGCGGTGAGGAAGCCGGCAATGTAAATGTTGAAGCCCACCGGCAGGTAGCACAGACTGTAGCGGCGGAAGGCGTCTGTGGAGAAGGCGAGCATCTGCGGCTCAGCCTCCGGTAAGAACATGCCGATCAGTGCCGGAGCCGCTAAAAACAGCGCCGTGAAGCACACGGCAGCGACGCCGCACATGGTGCGCAGCCCGTAGCCTAGGAGTTTGCCGATGGCGGCGCCATCCTCCCGCCCGTTTTGAAAGCTGATGAGGGGCTGGCTGCCCTGGCTTATGCCCATGGTGATGTTGATGACCAGTGTGTTAGCATAGGCGATGATGGTGTAGGCCACTAGCCCGTCGGTGCCGATGCAGCGTAGGATCGTGTGGTTAAAGAGAAAGATCATCAGGCCGTTGCACAGCTCCGTCAGGCCGTCGGAAATGCCGATGGGCAGCAGCCGCCGGTATATCTTCCAGTCCATGCGGAAGCGCACGGGGTGGAAGGTGGTGTGCTTGCCGAAGAAATGGGTCATGTAAATGACGCAGGTGAGCAGCTGACTCACGCCTGTGGCTGCCGCGGCGCCCCAGATGCCCATGTCCCAGTGAAAAATAGCCAGATAATCCAGCACACAGTTGGTTACGCAGCCCACGCACACAGTGATGAGCGCCAGCCGCGGCCGCCCGTCCGTCTTCACCAGAACCTCCAGATTATAGGAGATCATAAAGCACACGGCGAAGGGCGCCAGACCCTGCAAGTAATGTATGGTGTATTCCAGCGTAAGCTCATCCGCCCCCAGCAGCAGGGCAAATGGCTCCGTAAATACCAGAACCAGAACGGAAATGGTGACACCGATCACCGTCAGCGTTACCAGATTCTGCGAAAAAAGCTTGTTGGCGCTCTGCGCATTTTTTTGCCCCAGCAGATAGGCAATGATGGTGGAGGTGCCCACGGCGAAGATCACCGCTATTGAAAATAGTAGATTAATAAAGGGCACGGACAGATTCACGGCGCTCATGGCGTATTCCCCTACGCCTCTGGCCACGAACAGGCCGTCCACAATGGAGTATAGGGAGAAGACCATGAGGGAGGCCACCGTGGCTGTGGAGAAACGGAAGAATTGCTTGCGTAAACTTTGCTGTTCCTGCATTTTGGATGAAAATTCCTTTCCTTTCAGCGGCGTACCGCATTTCATTTTTCCCAAAATTATTATATCAGAGGAAAAACCGTTCGTCAAGATGGGCTATTGCGAAGTAAAAAGAGGTGGAGTATAATAGGAAAAAAGGAGGGCTACCATGAAAGTATATGTGATGGATGCGTTTTCTGACCGGATATTCGGCGGCAATCAGGCCGGCGTGGTTCTGGCGGATAAAACGCTGGAGCCGGCTGTGATGCAGCAGGTGGCTGCGGAGCTGAAGCATTCGGAGACCGTGTTTGTGCGGCAGGAGGCAGAGGGCGTCCGGCTGCGGTACTTCACCCCCGCCGACGAGGTGGAGCTGTGCGGCCACGCCACCGTGGGCGCCTTTGCGCTGCTGCGAAAGCTGGATAAGATCGGCGACGGCGTACACAAGGCGCTCACCTTGGCCGGCGCGCTGGAGATCGAAGTGGCCGGCGGCACCGTATGGATGGACATGGCGCCGCCGAAGACGCTGGGCGTGCTGCCGGAGGAGAGCTGGGCGGAGCTGTACGAGGCCTACGGCCTGACCCTGGCAGACCGGCCTGCTCAGCTGCAGCCGGAGATCGTGAGCACGGGTCTTGCCGACATCATGATGCCCGTGCGGGATCACGAAACGCTGATGCGGGCGGAGCAGAATGAGAAAGCTGTGACGGAGCTTTCCAAGCGCTTTGACGTCACGGGGGTGCATATGTTCTGCCTTGGCGATGAAGCGGTGTACTGCAGCAATTTCGCGCCGCTGTATGACATCCCTGAAGAATGCGCTACCGGTACCAGCAACGGCGCCCTGACGTATTATTTATATGAGCGCGGCTTGGTCGCGCCGGAGACGGAGAACCTGTTTCTGCAGGGCGAGCACATGGGACGCCCCTCCCGCATCCGCAGCCGCCTGATGGAAAAAGACGGCACCGTGAAGGTGCGCATCGGCGGGCAGGCCGTGATGAGCCTTGCGGGCGAAATGGATCTGTGAAGATGGATCTGTAAGGCATGCTTGCTATTGCTATGGCGTTGTGCTATAATCGACAGGTAATTTGAGAATATGCAGGAGGCAGCTTTATATGAAGGCAGCACTTGTTATCATGGCCGCCGGTCTTGGCTCCCGCTACGGCGGCAACAAGCAGCTGGACGGCGTTGGCCCCGCAGGGGAGACCCTGATGGAGTATTCCATCTATGACGCCATTCGGGCGGGTTTTACGAAGATCGTGTTCGTCATCAAGCCCGGCATGGAGGAGATGATGCGCCGCACCTGCGGGGACTATGTAGCCCGCCGCACGGCGCGAAACGGCGAACCGGTGGAGGTGTGCTACGCGGTGCAGGATTTTTCCGGCCTGCCGGACTTTTATACCCTGCCGCCGGAGCGGGTGAAGCCGTTTGGTACGGGGCACGCCATGCTCTGCGCTCACTCCTGCGTCAGTGAGCCGTTCTGCGTCATAAACGCCGACGACTACTACGGCGTGGACGCCTACGCCATGCTCTATGAGCAGCTGCAGCGTCTGCCGGAGCAGGGGCGCGCCGCCATGGTGGGCTACCTGCTGAAAAACACCGTCAGCGAGCGGGGCACCGTGTCCCGCGCCGTCTGCCGCGTGGAGGACGGCCACCTGCTGGGGGTGAAGGAAGTGCTGAAGATCCGCCAGGAGCCGGACGGCACCATTGCCGACGAAACGGAGGGCGTGCTGCCTGCCGACGCGGTGGTGTCCTTGAATTTCTGGGGCTTTGCGCCTTCGTTTTTCGGGGAAATGCAGCAGTATTTCTATGATTTTCTGCGCAATGAGGCGCGGGATAATAGCAAGGCCGAGTGCATGCTGCCCAGTTTGGTGGGCAAGCTCATCGGCGAGGGCAAAATGCAAGTCACCGTCCTGCAGTCCCATGACCGCTGGTTCGGCATGACATATCACGAGGATCGCCAAGCCGTGGCGCAGGAGCTGCAGCGGCTCCATGACAGCGGCGTATACCCCAGAACACTCAGAGACGGAAGCGACATTGTGGAGGGTGAAAACTGATGAGCAGAATGCAAAGAAGGAAAACGTGGTACAAAAAGCCAGCGGGCATATGCGGCATCGCAGCGGCGGTACTGGTCATCGTGGGTCTGGTGCTGTTTTTCGCGCTGCGCGGCAGCGGCCAGAAGGAGCCGGAGGTGCCGGATGATACGCAGGTGGAGGTGCCGGATAATACGCCGGAGCCTACCCCCGAACCCGAGCCGGAGCCTGAACCCGAGCCGACTCCTACGCCCGACCCCAAGCCGAATCCCGTGTCGGATACCACCATTTACACCGAGGGCGAGCAGACGGACGGCGTATGGAACCTGATTTTGGTGAACCCGTGGAATCCCATGCCGGATAACTTCACCGTGGAGCTGCAGCCCCTCAGCGGCACCAAGGGCATCGACAAGCGCTGCTATCCCCAGCTGCAGAAGATGATGGACGACTGCCGCGCCCAGGGCTTCAATCCCTACATCTGCTCGTCCTACCGCACTTGGGATATGCAGCAGGAGAATTTCAACAAGCAGGTTCAGATCTGGCGCAACAAGGGCTATTCCGAGGAGGAGGCCAAGATCGAGGCCGCCAAGAAGACGGCCATCCCCGGCACCAGCGAGCACCAGCTGGGTCTGGCGGTGGACATCATTGACACCAGCAACTGGAATCTGGACGATTCTCAGGAGAAGGTGCCCACCCAGCAGTGGCTCATGGCCAACAGCTGGCGCTACGGCTTCATTCTCCGCTATCCCAACGGCACCACCAGCATCACCGGCATCATCTATGAGCCGTGGCATTACCGCTATGTAGGCTGCAAGGTGGCGCAGGAGATCTATGAGCGCGGCATCACCTTTGAGGAGTATCTGGGTCGCGCCGAGCATTAAATAATAATAATAGAAGGGCACCGGCGCCAGTCGGTGCCCTTTCATCTGCTGCTGCGTCCTCCGCCGCGCCCCCTCAAAAAACTGTCATTGCGAACCGGTGACGTCGGTCACCGGTGTGGCAATCCGTACTCCCCACGCATGGCGCCTTTCTGCCATACACATCCGCCAAAAAACGTCCGGCACCCGCAAATAGAGAGGGCACCGACGTCTGCCGATGCCCTCTTTCCGTTTGCGGGAGCGTCAGTTGCACTCCTTGGCCTGCTTGTTCTGCTCCTGATTCTGGTTCTTATTTTGATTCTGATTCTGGTTCTGATTTTTGTTCTGGTTATTCTTAGCCATTGTCAGCACCTCCTTTTTGTACCTGTGTACGGCTTTAGTGTGGCATGTCGCGGAAGAAATATACAAAAAACAGCTGAAGATTGTCAAGTCCATTGCGAAAAAAAGTTGAAAAAAGTTAGGACTGATTTTCGGCAAGGTTAGCGATTTGTCGGCTAAAGAGGTCGGCGGCGGTTTGGTAATTGAGGATTTTGCGGGGCATGGCATTTATGAGGGCTGCGGCTTTGTCGCAATCCTTTTGTGTGACCTTTGCCATGCTCTTGCCTTTGGGGAAGTAGCGGCGAATGATACGGTTATTGCGCTCATTGCTGCCACGTTCACAGGAGGAAAAGGGGTGGCAATAGTAGACCGTCAAGCGCTTGTTACCTTGCTTATCATGCTCCATGCCGTGGCAGTCTTGGAACTCGCTGCCATTGTCCACGGTGATGGTTTTGAATGTGCCTTGCGGGAATTGAGGGATGAATCTATCAAGGGCTTTGGTGGTGGCGGCTGCGGTCTTGCTGCTGGCTCTTATGATGATTTCAAAACGGGTTTGGCGTTCGGTGAGGACAAGGAGGGATTGCCGCTTGCCTTCTGCGGTGCCTATGACACTGTCCATTTCCCAATGGCCAAAGGACAAGCGGCGATTTATCTCAGCTGGGCGGCGGTCTATGGGCAGCCCTTTGGGCGCTCTGCTGGCCTTTACCTTGTCGGACTTACGCTTTTTGCGGTGGGGCTTTTCGGGCAAGTGCCGGTTGGTCACGTTGGGGATATAGCCCCTATCTATGTAGCGATATAGAGTGGTGGTGCTGACTGTCCATTGCTTTGCCTGCTTCTTCTGATTCACGATAATATCAATAGAGATACCACGCTTGATTTGCTGGGCGACATCTGCGGCGAAGCCGTAGTTGCTGCCCAGCTTTATTTGTTTGCCCTTTGAAGTGGCGTGAAAGTCGGCGTAGTCCTGTGCGATTTGTGCGGAGTAGTGAAATGGCCGCCTTGTGGTTTCTGCGCCAAGGTGTGGGTAAAGGCCATGCTTTACCTCACGATAGATAGAGGAGGGGGCGAAGTCGAGAATATGCGCTATGCCGGAGCAGTTTTGGCCGTGGTTATAGAGCTTCTCAATAAGTAGACGGTCATTCCAGTCGATACGGCGGTACTTCTTCATGGCTGTCCTCCTTTGAAAGTGTAGAATCAAAAGTCCATAAAATGCAGCAAACGCCGAGGCATTTTCGCCTTGGCGTTTGTTTTTCTCATATTATCATACTTTTCCGCATTGTGCAAGTGCCTGCTGTCCGCTGCGGCGGGGACGAAAGACGGGGGACGAGGGGTATCGCTGCGGCGGGACGGGAACAGGCACAACGCTGCGGCGTTGGGGTGGGTGAACTTTCGCATATTAACTTTTTGCCTTGCGGGGGACGGCAAAAACTTAATATACGGTTTCACCCGAGGTATTGGACTAACGTCCAATGTCGGAATATGACTTTTTACTATCTCCTTTGCAAAAATTTTCTTAACGGGCGACGGGCGAAAACTCAAAGGCAAAATCGCGGGGGAAGATTTTCCCTTCGGTTTACGCCCATCACCCTAAAAATTATAGCAAAGGAGGTAAAAAGTCAAATCCGACATAGGGGCTCGGGGTTCAAATCTAAAGACAAAATTTCCGCTTTAGCGGGGTAAAGGAGAACGAAAACATGAAAGAAACTATCAAGACAAGCAGAACAGCGGGGTATCTGGAAAAGATTTTCCGCTCAATCAATGCGGACTGGTTTGGCGGGGAGCTGGAAGAACCAATTATCACCATACAAAGCACCCCGCGAGCCTATGGACACGTTACAGTTTCCAAAATCTGGAAGCGCAAGGGAGAGCAGCGGCACGAGCTGAACATAGGCGCGGAGACGCTGCAAAGACCGATTGAGAATGTAGTGGCTACGATTATGCACGAGGCCGCACACCTCTATAACCTCGCTCACGGGGTACAGGATTGCAGCCGTGGCGGGAGCTACCACAACAAAAACTTTAAGGCAGAAGCGGAGCGGCGGGGGCTGGTAATCTCCCATCACCCAACGTATGGATGGACGCTGACGGAACCGAGTGAAGCACTTATAGACTACATCATTACGCAAGGCTGGACAGAAATCCAAATGAACCGTGGCGGCGGATGGACACCACCACCGAGCAGCGGCGGGAAGACAGGAAACGGCGGCACGCAGTCAGGCGGGAGCGTACAGCCGCCGAAACGCAGCAGCACACGGAAATATCAATGCCCATGCTGCAAGAACAGCGTCCGAGCCACCAAGGCCGTGAACCTCATTTGCGGGGACTGCATGGAAAAGATGGAGGTGGTGGGATGAAACAGACGAAAGAATATCAAATAAGTATCCGCTGCTATTTTGCGGGGATAGACAACAAGACACAGCACTACCAGTCAATGCCGCTGAAAGACATACCTAAATGGGTAGAGGCGTACCGCTTCACACATCCGAATGTGGAGAGCTTCACCGTGAAAATTTGGTGCAAGGACAAAGAACAAAATTGAAAGTGTAGATTCAAAAAACTATCGGAATCAGATACCGAGTGTAAATTCAAAAGCTGCCCTATCGGCTGGACGGGGAGAAAGGACGAAAATATGACATACAAAGAGGCGATAGAAAAGGGGTATGTCCCCGTAGACAGCACCTACCAAAGAGGCTATGTCAGCCGAAAGATAGACACCATGCAGCAGCCCGTAAAAACGGCAGGCGGCAACCGAAAAGGGCAGCTGTATGTACTGCTGCCGTGTTATACAAGCACGCAATACTGCTTCCGGCAGTACCTGCGGAAGGAGGCCGAAAAATGAAATTAGTCAACCAGCACGGGCAAGCGGTCTATGTGAATGAGGTCATCAAGCACGGGGAAGAACGCTGGCTCATACAGGCCGCCAGCGGGCAAATCATCACCGGACGGGACAGGCAGAAGCGCAAGAGCCGGACTTTTACAAGGGAACATCAGGCCATGGCATGGCTGGAGCGGAACGGGTATATAGTCAAAGGGTGACTTTTTACCGAGGGAAAAAACAGAGGAGATAACGGCGGGGGGTATATTCGTGTACTCCCCGCTTCGTAAAGGGCAGAAAAAAGCCCCAGCCATAGGGCGGGGGCGTCACCACGTTTCCCAGTGCTTTTCCGGCAGGGGCTTGCGGGCGAGGGTGTTAAAGAACTTCCAGAGGGGCGGGCAGAATATCAGCTTCGTACCACCGGTAAGAAACGGAACGAAAAAGTATTCATCACAGATTTCTTTGGTCATGTCGTTGATACCTACTCTACGACCAATCTCTTTTCTCTTGATGAAGAACGGAAGCAGAGAGGGCTTTATGAGATAGATATGACGGGCGAGTTTACGAATCTTTATATCAACGTCCAAACCTTGGGAGAAGAAATCAACGTCCAGTTGATAATGGCGATGATACTTGAAAAAGTAAATTTCATCGTTGGTCATAGCCATTTTGCGGTTATCATATTCAAGACCGGCTTCGTCAATGATAAGACGGCCGTCACACATCATATACTTGCCGAAGTCAGATTTTTCGCATTTGTAAGCACCGGTAATGCCGAAGTTAGACCATACCTTACGGCCTTTTTTCATGTCCTTTTTGGCGAGATAGGCGGCGAAGGTAGACTTACCGGCGCCAGGAATGCCGAAGTACAGGGAGAGGGCAACAGGCTTTGCTTTCATGGAATCACCTCATTTTTGAAAGTGTAGATTCAAAGATAAAGAGGGTGTGCGGCGAGCGCACGCACACCCTCTTTTTTTGTTAAGCACGAGCAGACAGCAGGCGCCTGAACATACCCACACCGAGGCCACACAGGGGGATACCGACACAGCACAGCAGCAGGATGGGCTGGGCTGCAATGGTGGAGGCGGTAGTACCTACCCAGCCAATGGCAGAGGTAAACACGGAACCGACAGCGGTAAGCAGAGCATCCATAGCATTTTCTCCTTTCAGCAGAATTTAGGGGGGCGACAGGGTTAGGCGCGGGCGGACAGCAGGCGCTTGAACATGCCCACACCGAGGCCGCACAGGGGAATAGCCACACAGGCCAGCAGCAGGATAGGCTGGTCGGCAATTTCTGCGGCCACGTCACCTACCCAGCCGATTACGGAGGTGAACACAGAGCCGATAGAGGTCAGCAGAGTGGACACAGTCACAGCAGCGGGAGTAGAAGTGCAAATCGCTCCTTTCGTTAATGATTTTTGAGCAAGCTACGCACAATGCCGATAACGGCAGCGAAGCAGATCAAACTAAAGAGATAGAAAACAGGCGGGGCAATGAGGAAGTCACAAATGGCGTTGAGGATCGCCGTGCAGAACGCTATCATATCATTCATTTCTTGAACACCACCCCGATAAGCCGGAAGAAGCTATACAGCACGAGGGCGAATAGAGCCACACCGGCGAGATACGGCCAATCCACACCGGCCATGCCTTGCAGCGGTGTACCGGCTGCATCGGTCACGGGGGTGTAGGTGCCGAAGATGGAAATTATAAGGTCACGCATAGAATCACCTCGTATCGTTTTTACGGGCAGGGGAAACCTTTGTTTTCCGACTGCCACGAGCGCCAAAGGACTGCGCATCGGAAACAGAACCGACGGGGAAACCGAGGATAAGGGAGAGGAACGAAAGGGAAATCGGAATCAAGGCAGCGCCGACAAAGAGGACGGCGAAGGAGAAACCGAGGCCAGGGACGTCCGTTTCCGTGAAAAAGTCCCAAGCGTTGGAGAAGAACGTCTTTATACAATTCATGACATCAGACAAAGAGAGCCGCCACCTTTCCGAGAACACCGCCGAGGGCTTTTACAATAAATTGGATGATTTGAAGCAGGGCTTTAATGAGGGAGATAGCCACGAAGATGGAGAAGAACGTGAACACGGCAGAAACAAGGAGAAAGAGCGGCGTAGGAAGCCACTTGAAAGCGGCGACAATGAAATTTATCATATCAGCTACCCACCTTTATCACGAGTTTGAAAATGCCGAAGAGGATGATAGAGCCGAACACGAAGTATATCAGCAGCTTGATGGCAAAGGGCAAAGCGCCGAAGAAATTACGGCAGAACTTGAAGAAATCACCGAGGCCGGTAACGGCAAGGGTCAGATTTGCCATTAATCCCATATACTCACCCCCTCACCTAAACCGCTGGGCGCATCGTCAAAGAAGAAGTCGTTCAGACCGGTAATAGAATCGTCCACGTTGTCCAAGGCACCACGAACAACCAGTTTATACAGGAACTCCAGTAACTTGCCGGAGGCCGACAGGGATTCGCCGGCTACGGAGGTCACGGACTTTTCATTACCGTTTTCATCCTCCACATAGAAGATGTTATAAGCGTCATTGTCCTCCGTGATGTTGACCACGGTATTCTCCACGCTGGCGGGGAGGCTACCAAGGTCATTTAACCTATTACCGAGCCATGTCTGAAAGCTGTTTTGCCGCTGGGCAAGCCATGCGAGAACAGGGTGTAGGGTGGAGTAACGAAAAGTAATAGTTGCATCGTCCGGAGATACGATCCGGAAGCGGGAATAATAAGTGTCGGTGTTATAAAAGTAGTCCAGCCAATAGGAAAATTGAGCGGGAGCAGAATTAATGTCCGAAACCTTGAACCGGACGCAGGAATAGAACAAGTCGGAAAATTCAAACCCATCCGGCAGGCCGGTGGTGCTGCCAATGGTGATATAGCCACCCTCGGCACGGCGAATCTGCCAAACGCCGACCTCGCTGCCGGGCAAGAAGCAATCGCCGGTTTTGAGAGCGATAGCATCGCCGGAAGTGTCGAAGAACTGAATATCATATGTGCCGACAGAAATGGGTAAATCCAATGTTTTTTTGACTGTGACGGTAATATGGTCGGCATCGGCTGTCAGAGTAGGCCCCAACGCCGAAAGAGTGGGCGAGGAAGAAGAACGCACAGGAGAAGCGAAGCTAAGACTACTAGCCGAATAATAGGTGTTTTTGGCAAGAAAGAAAACATCAGCGTCAGCCGAGGCGTTAAGAGATAGCAGGGAAAATGTACCTCGCTCAAACTGAATATTACCAAATAGAGTGCCCGAAGAAGAATCAAGGACAACGGTTTCAACGCCGCCTTGATAGAAAGATGTGATGGGCTGGAGGGCAGCCAGCAGCGCGGAATCATCATAGGCCGAGCCAGAGGAGCTGGGGAGGTTGTCCAGCTTGTCATTGATGCTTGAAAGTGTAGATTCAATATTGGAGAGGTCAGAGGCGGCGGGAATGGCAGAAATGATGTCGGAAACGGTGTTGTTGCCGAGGAAAGAAGTCAGAGCGGAATCAATGCGTGAAGCGGACAAATTAATAGAATTTGTCCAATAGTAAATACCGGTCAGTTGGCCGCCGAACCACGATTGCAGACTGTTATAAAGGGAGGTAAGGGTGTCGCTGATGGTAGAGACCTTGGCAGATATGGCGGAGAACACACGGCTGATAGAGGAGAGGAGAGAATCAGTGTTATCAAGGGCATAAAACAAGCCACCATTAACATTGCGATACCATAATGCTTGCCCACCGTAAACCAAGCGAATGCCATAATAGGAAACACTACCAAGGGAAAACATGCCAACAGAACAACTATAGCCACGCAAATGACTACTAAATTTATCGTTTGATAAATCTGCATTAACTTGAACGCACAAGGAAGAAAGTTCATCAAACGAAAGAAGAGTAGGTGTTTTGCTAAAGTTTAAATTATCGGAATCAAAAGAACGTGTTGAATCTGTTGTGTGAAAAGACTGTGCATAAGATGTCACTACGCATAAAAGAAGAATTGACATACAGCAGATAACTGTTATAATAAATTTGCGAAGCATAGAAAACACCGTCCTTAAAAAACGAAAATGAGGTGGGGTATGAATTCATACATTGAAGCACAAATCTTTAACATCAAATCCATGGTAAAAGTGTTTAACCAGTCTTGCGAAATGGCCGCCATGAAAGACGATGGAAAAATCAGCAAAGAGGAAGCAAAACAGTTAAGTAAAATCAAGACAGCCGCTGAGCGGTTTTGCAAAGAACTGGATAAAATCAAATAGCGTTCTCACTCCCCGGCCGAAAGGTCGGGGATATGCCTTATTTAGAGGGCTTTTGAAAGTGCAATTTCAAGGTGCGGAACAGCCACTTCATATTTGAGAGCCAAGAATCGGCAATCAAGGAGCCAAAGCGAAGCAAAACGCCGAGGCCGAGAAATGTAACGATACATTCACTGAAAGAGAGGTCATTGAACATGAGCGAACTCCTAAAAACGATGGGTATTGTTTGGGAATGGTTCTTTGAAATTTTCGTGCGGGGACTGATAAACTTTGACAATCCCCTTATGTCGCTGATGGACTACATTGCATGGATCAGCATAATCGCTACAGCGGCAAAGAAGATATTGAAAAGGTAGCCTTATTTAGAGGGCTTTTGAAAGTGTAGTTTCAAGGCGTGAACGGCCTTTATGAGTAGGTGGAAAAGGAAGCCGGACAAGACACCGGAAAAGAACATAATCCACAGGGCGCAGCGAAGAACTTCGCTTTCGGTCATAGACACCTTATCGCATAGGGCGAGGAACGACTGAAATAAATCCATAGCGATATTAGGTCTTACACCTTGTCCTCTTTCCGCTTACCATGGGGCTGGAACTTCTGCGGGAACAGGGAGCGCAGGAGTTTGAGGATCACCCACAGCATGGCCGAGCCAATGAGGGTGAGGATGAACAGGAACACCAGCACAATAGCGGCGTAAATCAGAAACTTAATCATAGTCAGTCAGCCTTTCCGAATAGAAGTTTTAGGGCATACGAGGGCTTGTCATGCTCAATGGCACAGGAGATGAAGAACGCAGCCGCAGCCAGCAGAACGAACACAGCGGCGGCAATAAGCAGGAAATACAGGAAGTAAAGCAGGAGTTTGAAAAACACGAAATCACCTCATTTTATTTGGGTGCAGGGGCAAGAATCGAACTTGCAGCGCCGGAACACTAAACCGGTATGTTACCATTACACCACCCCGCAGGATTAGAAGAAGTCTTTTATCGCTTGAAAGAGGAAGCGACCGAGGGCATAGGCGAAGCCGGCAATGACAAAGTATTTGAATTTGTCGAAGAAATTGAAAGACATAGCCAACCTCATTTTGAAAGTGTAGATTCAAGGGGATTGTTTGATTTAACCGCCCTACTATGGGGCGGGCGGTTAAATCAAAGGAAAACAGTCAGTCGTTCTTCTGCTCTCTTGCTTCGCACAGTGCACGATATACCAGCGCTTCCTCCACACGTCCGGTCATGCACAGCAGGATATAGATGCCATACTCATTGTCAGTCATACGTTAGTCCTCCATCAAAACGTCATTTGTACCGGCTCACGGGCGGCTTGCTCCGCCCAGTCGTGCCGGTGGATATAGGCGTGAACGCCAGCGTAATCGGTCACACGTCCGGAATCTTCATATTCACGGACGATATGGATTCTGCGGAAAAAGGCTTGCCGTGTTTCACGGTCAATGTTCATATACTGTTCCTCGGGGGGAATGTTGGTGATGATGAACACCTTAGTGAAACAGGCTTGCCGGTTGAAGTAGCGGCACGGGAGCAGCAGCGGGTAGCCGTCCAGATAGTTCAGCATATCGCCGTGCTTTAGGCCGGAGCGGAACTCTTCAAAGATGATAACATCTTGGCCGTCATAGGTATCAAAGGGATGCTTGTAGTCGGTGACACGGTAGCAATTAGCATAGCCATACTTGTCCATGACGGAACGGGTCTTGCCGCTGCCGGTCTTGCCGAATATGTAGGTGACTTCGAGGTCACGCCACGAATCCTTGAACTGTGCGTCACGGTACATAGAGCGGACACGCTCCACTTTTTCAAGGTCACGGTAGGCGCTGGCCACAGCGTCCACAATGTCCTCATTACTTGCACCGGCCTTTATCAGCTCAACGATTTTATCAGCGTCACGGGACTTGCCTTGCTGCTCCACAGGCATCTCGCCGCCCTCTTCAAAGGTGTCGGAAAAGTTGATACCTTCGTGGAGATGGCCGCCGGTGTCCTTGTAGGAGTAGGAGCCGTCCGGCTGCTTGTTGAACTTCTCGCCGTCTTTGAGGACGTAGGCGCGGTTTTCCGAGGACTTGCCACGGGCAATGTCACGGTGGAACGAGGGGAAACGAGCGTCAACAGAAGTATGACGCAGAGGCGCAGAGCAGACGAAATAAACATGAGTATGAAGAGTTTCACATTCATCCCCCTGTTCATCGCACATACACCAATAGACGAGAGAGGGCAGGTCGAGCACAGCGGCCTTGATACGGGCATGGTCAAAATCATGCTCAATGGGATTGTTGATGGTGATAAGCCATTTCCGAGATTGTGGCACAAAAACCAACCTCCATAGATTGTTATTTCTTTTGCAATGTGCTACACGCTACAGAAGTGCAGGGGGGTAATACTGACCCCCTGCCCCACAGGGCGGCTACGCCGCCCCGTGGCTATGGAGGTATGAAAGGAAATGGGAAAGGAAAGGCTGGCTTGTCCATCACTTGGCGGGGGAGAAGTCGAAGACGTAGCCGCGGTTGTCGAAGTCCACGTTGTACTCCTTGCCGACTTCGATGAGGTCGATAGGGTAGATTTCGGGGTCGAGCGCCAGCGTGAGGGCGGCCTCACCGATAACGCCGCGGGCTTTGCCGAGATAATGGATCTGATTGAAGTTGTACGGGCGGCCGGTCTTCTTCGCCACGCCCTCCAGATGGGCTTTGCCACAGACTTTGATTTTCATGTTGAAATACCTCATTTCGTTAATTTTAGGTTTTGGGAAACCTTTGCAATGAGATTGTAAATCAACATATACAAAAAACAGCCAAAAACATGTTGACATCCGCGCGGCTGGGTGCTACAATACCATAGGAAAACAAAGAAGGCAGGATGCATCCGCCTCACCTCCAGCCACCGGCAAAGAGGTCAATAGCGTAAGACGATTCCGTTTGCGGGGTCGGTTTGGGCTATGCGGGTGCTTTCGGCATCCGTGTTTTTATTTTTGAATGGAGGTGTTTCGGCCATTAGCAAGCTGCAGCATGAATTGAACGAGGAGATCCGCGACAAAGAGATCCGCCTCATCGGTGAGACCGGCGAGCAGATGGGCATCGTTTCCTCTGAGGAGGCTCTGCGCATCGCAGATGAGCGCGGTTTGGATCTGGTGAAAATTTCTCCGCAGGCAGTGCCCCCCGTGTGCAAGCTGATGAACTACGGCAAGTACAAGTTCGAGCAGAGCAAGCGGGAAAAGGAAGCCAGAAAGAACCAGCATGTGGTGGAGATCAAGGAGATCCGGATGTCCCCGGGCATTGATGTGGGCGATTTCAACACCAAGCTGAAAAACGCCCAGAAGTTCCTGGCAGACGGCAACCGTGTGAAGGTTTCTGTGCGTTTCCGCGGCCGTGAAATGGCGCATACGGAGATCGGTCGGGATCTGCTGAACAAGTTTGCCGAGCAGTGTGCCGAGACAGCAACATTGGAAAAGGCTGCCAAAATGGAGGGGCGGAACATGTCCATTTTCCTCTCTCCCAAAGCAGGCAAGTAATTCGCGTTTCCGCCACGGGGCGGAGAATATACGGAAGGAGTATTTATCATGCCTAAACTGAAGACCCATAGCGGCGCAAAGAAGCGCTTCAATCTGACGAAGTCCGGCAAGGTCAAGAGAGCACACGCGTTCAAGAGCCACATCCTGACCAAGAAGGACACCAAGCGTGGCCGTCGCCTGCGCACCGGCACCTACGCCGACTGCACCAACGAGGCGACCATCCGCAAGATGATCCCTTACAAATAAGAGACGGAATCGTTAGAATAGGAGGCAATTAGAATATGGCACGTGTTAAAGGCGCAATGATGGCGCGTAAAAGAAGAAATAAGACCCTGAAGCTGGCCAAGGGTTACTGGGGTGCCAAGTCCAAGCACTTCAAGATGGCCAATGAGCAGGTCATGAAGTCCCTGACCTACGCCTATGTAGGCCGCCGGCTGAAGAAGCGCGACTTCCGTCAGCTGTGGATCACCCGCATCTCCGCCGCCTGCAAGCAGAACGGCATGAACTATTCTACCTTCATGCACGGCCTGAAGGTGGCCGGCATCCAGATCAACCGCAAGATGCTCTCTGAGATGGCCATCAACGACGCCGTGGCGTTCGCCGCCCTGTGCGACATCGCCAAGAAGGCTTAAATCACCCATAAAAGTGCAGTCAGATCACGACTGCACTTTTTTATTTTGCAGAAAATTTTACCTATACAAGAAAAAAATTTTGCAGTATAATAAAAACAACTTGAAACGGGAGGAAACGATATGTACTGCGTCAGAAAAGTCAACGAGAATTACACATGGATCGGCGCCGACAGCCGGCGTCTGGCCGTGTTTGAGGGAGTCTTCGGCGTGCCAGACGGCGTGTCTTACAACAGCTACCTGCTCCTGGACGAAAAGACCGTCCTGTTTGACACGGTGGACGCCCAGGTGATCCGCCAGTTCCGGGAAAATCTGTACCACGCCCTGGATGGCCGCACCCTGGACTACATCGTGGTCCACCACATGGAGCCGGACCACACCGCCGAGCTGGAGGATCTGGTGCTGCGCTTCCCCCATGTGCAGATCCTTTGCACCGCCATGGCCAAGACCATGATCGGCCAGTTTTTCGGCCATGCCTATGACGATCGCATCTGCGTCTGCAAGGAGGGCGATACCCTCTGCACCGGCCGCCACACCCTGCAATTCGTCATGGCGCCTATGGTCCACTGGCCGGAGGTGATGATGACCTATGACCAAACGGACAAACTCCTGCTGTCGGCGGACGCCTTCGGCAGCTTCGGCGCGCTGAACGGCCGCCTCTTTGCCGATGAGGTGGATTTCGACCGCGATTATCTGGACGAGTGCCGCCGCTATTATACCAACATCGTGGGCAAGTACGGCTCCCAGGTGCAGGCGGTGCTGCAGAAGGCTGCGTCGCTGGACATCACCATGCTCCTGCCCCTCCACGGCTTCGTGTGGCGCAAGGATCTGGCGTATATTCTGGGCAAGCACGACCTTTGGAGCCGCTATGAGCCGGAGGTGCGCGGCGTGATGATCGCCTACGCCTCCATTTACGGCGACACGGAGTGCGCCGCCAACATTCTGGCCTGCCGCTTGGCGGAGCAGGGGGTACGGGTGCAGATGTTCGACACCTCCGTGACCCCGTCGTCCTATGTTCTCTCCGCCGCGTTCCAATACAGCCATCTGGTCTTCGCTGCCCCCACTTACAACGGCGGCGTGTTCATCACCATGGAGGAGCTGCTGCGGGACATCGCCGCCCACGGCCTGCGGGATCGCCGCATGGTGCTGCTGGAAAACGGCTCCTGGGCGCCTGCCAGCGGCCGCGAAATGCAGAAAATTTTGAAAGATCTCAAGGGTTGGAGCCAGCTGGAGGACACCTTCACCCTGCGCTCCGCTCTGCGGGAGGATCAGACCCTGCAGCTGGAGCGTCTGGCCTCGGCGCTGGCCAAAGACGTGCAGACGGCGCCCGCTGCCCATGCGTCCGAGGAGAAAAAACAGTTCGTCTGCAAGGTGTGCGGCTATGTGTACGAGGGCGACGCTCTGCCCGAGGACTACAAGTGCCCCCTCTGCGGCGCTGGCGCGCAGTATTTTGCGGAAAAATAAGAGAAAGCGGCGGCCTTTGCCGCCGCTTTTTCCTTGTGCTGCCTGCCGGAATATGGTATACTGAAAAAAACGGAAGGAAAGGAGCGCACTATGCGGTTTGTTCTGATCCCCTTTGCCATCTGCTTGCTGCTGTATATCCGGCAGGAGAACCAGTATCGCTTCTGCGCGGCCACGGCGCTGAAGATCCTCCTCACCATGACGCTGACGGTGTGCCTGACCGTGGCGCTTGTGCGCAATTTTTCGCCGGTGCTGCTGCTGGCGGCGGTGGGCATGCTGCTGTGCGCCGGCGGCGATTTTTTCCTTCAGTACATCCGGCTGGATGCGGCCAAATTCACAAAGGGCATCCTGCTGTTCGGCCTGGGGCAGATGTGCAACATCACGGCGCTGAGCCTGCTGGCTCCCTTCCACTGGTGCGCTGCGGCGCTGCTGGCGGCGCTGCTGGCGCTGGCCGTCGTCCTCAAAACGGCCGGCCGATGGGACACCTCGGTCAATGACCCGTGGCTGACCATATATACCGTGCTGGTGGCTGCCACGGCGGCCAAGAGCCTGTCGGTGGCCATCACCTGCGCCGGCCTGTCCGGCGGGGTGCTGCTGGGTCTGGGCGGCGCGCTGTTCTTCCTGTCGGACATGGTGCTGGGCATCTGGAACTATCAGAAAAACCACATCCTTCTGGCGGATCTGAACTGGCTGCTGTATTTTGCGGGGCAGTTCCTCCTGTGCGCCGGCTACATTGCCGCCGCGTGAAGATCGCCGCCCCCGCGACCCGCAGGACAGGGATATGTATATATTAAATAGGTAAGACCGGCCGCGGGCTTCGCAGAGGGGTTCGCGGCCTTTTTGCGTGCTTTTTGACACCTTCCGAAATATTTAGAGGAAAAAATTTTTGAAAAAAGATAAAAATGCACTAATTTTACTTGCTTTTTTCACAGAATAGCTGTATAATTTCTATGCTTGTTTGGGGGAACAGCCCTCACAGCGTGGCAAGTTCTGCAAAAAAGAAAGAGAAGTCGGCGGGTTCGTGTTCGCGTCGGCTTGGCAGGCGGCGCAGCCGCAGGCAAAGCAGAGCAAGCCCAATTCCGCAAGTAAAGGAGTGAAAACGAGTGGAGCAGAAAAAGAAAATCAAGATCGTTATCATCGTTTTGGCTGTTCTGCTCGGCCTCAGCCTCGTGGCGCTGGGCTATACGCTCGTGCGTAACAAGCCCGCCAATAACGATCCGGCCACCGTCACCGTGCCGGATAACCTCATCACGTCAGAGGAGGACACCAAGCCCTCCGGCGGCCAGACTTCGGGCGATGTAAGCGGTGATGCGTCCTCGTCTGCCCGGGGAGCGGCTGCCGCAGCCAAAAAGGCGGCGACCATATCCCTGTATAACAGGCAGCCGGAGGAGAACACCGCCTTCCAGGCCGGCAATATGTTCCCCGGCGACGTGGAAACGAAGTTCTTCCGCGTGCAGGTCTCCTATCATGATAAAGTCACCGTGCACTTCAAGGCCGCCGTCCGCGCCGGCTACGAGAAGCTGGCCGAGGTGCTGCAGGTGCGTGTAAAGCTCCTCACCACGGGGGAAACGCTGTATGACGGCCTGATGCGGGATATGCCCGCCAGCGTGACGCACAAGCTGGCGTCCGCAAATTCCACCACCGACGAGCTGTACTACGAGATCACGGCGTACTTAGATACAAGCGTTGGCAATGAGTATCAGAACAAGGATCTGATCGCCGATTTCAAATGGTGGGTAGAGGAAACCGGAAACCTTGATAATCCCCCCAAGACCGGCGACCTGGCCAGTCCCGTGCTGTGGGCGGCCGTGGCCGCTTGCGCCGGCAGCGCCATGCTCATTTTGCTTGTAAGCACCAAACGCAGGGAGGAGAAGAGCCATGGCTGAAGTGAAAACCGCTAAAAAGCTGACGGGCGGCATCGTGGCCATCGTCATCCTTGCCCTCTGCCTGTGCATAACCACCTTTGCCCTTGTCTATGCCTCCGTTTCGGTGAATAACAACATCTTCCACACCGGCGAAGTCAAGATCAACCTCAACGACGGCAAGCCCGTGATCCAGGAGCACGAGTTCCTCTTTGAGCCGGGCATGACCGTGGTAAAAGACTTTTTCGTTGAAAACGAGAGCACTTGGGACGTGTATTACCGTCTTTATCTCGATAACGTGAGCGGCGGCTTGGCCGACGTGCTCACCATCACCGTGAAGGACGGCGACAAGACCCTCTATTCCGGCACGGCCAACGAGCTGACGCGGCAGAATGTCCTTGCCGCCGACGACACGCTGAAGGTCGGCCAGCGCCGCGATCTGACGGTGGTGTTCCACTATCCCGAGCAGATGGGCAACGATACGCAGGGGCTTGACCTCACCTTCACCATGTGCGCCGAGGCGACGCAGACCAAGAATAATCCCAATAAGCTGTTTGACTGAAGGAGCCATAAATGAAAGCGCTGAAAATTATCCGCAACGTGGTGGTGTGGCTGATGGTAGTCCTCGCCGCCGGAATGATGATATTTACCATAGTGTCGGTTTCCACCTTTGACCGTACCGACCGCAAGCTCTTCGGCTACAAGGCATTCATCGTCCTGACCGACTCCATGAGTAAAACCGACTTTGATGCCGGCGACCTCGTGCTCGTCAAAGAGGTGGATCCGTCCACGCTGGCAGAGGGCGACATCATCGCTTTCATCTCGCAGGACAGCTCCAACTTCGGCGAGACCGTCACCCATAAGATCCGCCGGCTCACCACCGACGCCAGCGGCCAGCCCGGCTTCATTACATACGGCACCACCACCGACACCGACGATGGGACCGTCGTCACCTACCCGTATGTGCTTGGCAAATACAGTACGCATATTGCAAACGTCGGCTCTTTCTTCTGGTTTTTGAAGACCACGCCGGGCTACATCGTGTGCATCCTCATTCCGTTCCTGCTGCTCATTCTGCTGGAGGGCGTCCGCTGCGTCCGCCTGTTCCGCAGCTACAAGGCTGAGCAGCAGGCCGAGCTGCAGGCTGAGCGGGATAAGATCGAGGCCGACCGTGCCGAGACCCAGCGTATGATGCAGGAGCTGCTGGAGCTGAAAGCCCAGATGGCGAAAGCCGGCGGCGAAGCCCCGCCGAAGGACGAGGCGCCGTCCGATACCACCCCCGTGGGCTGACCAAGTATAAAGTATTATAAAGACCTCTCCGCCTGCGGGCGGAGGGGCGATCAAAGGGTATAAGCTGAAGTTTGTACCTTTTGATCGCTTATAGAAAGCAACAGAAAGGAGATACAAACACAATGGGAAACGATATCGGCGTTATTATACTCTTGGTCTTGCTGATCGTATCTGCCTTTCTGCTGGTTGCCCGCAAGCTGGCAAAGACCTCCGGCGGCAAGCGCATGCAGAAAGAAAAACACTCGGACAACATCGTGCATATTCTTGCCCCGTCCGTCCTCGGCCTGTGCATCTGCGCCGTCTGCCTGTGCGGCATGAGCTGGGCGTGGTTCACCGCCTCCACCGCCGCCTCGGCCACCACCATCCGCTCCGCCACCCTCCAGATTAAGGATGTGAAGCTGGGTGATAAGGAATTGACACCCGATGGAAACGGGAGATATACAATCACCGAACAACTTACAGAGAATTATACACTGAGCTTCAAGGCGACGGATAGCAGCACTGCAACTAAGGGCTTTTGCAAAATTTCTGTAAAGATCGGCAATTCGGCTGAAACATCCTATGATACCGAGGATATAGCCGACAAAAAAGCCCATACTGTGACCATTACTGTAAACAATATTTCCAATGAAAATGTTACTATAACGGTGGAGCCAATTTGGGGAAGTTTGCCCGAAGGTATAGATCCGAGCGGCTCCATTAGTATCAAGGGAACCGGCGATCAAACGCAGAGTAACGCTGCGGCTGCCGCCCCCGACACCGCAGCTGCCGCAGTGTCTTCCGACCCTGTGGACTCGACCCAGTCGGAGTCTGCTTCGGATGCTTCCACCCAGTTGCCCACCACCGCGCCCAACGGAGAAAACACGGAAAATAACTAAAAAAATTTGAACAAAATTAAAGCCTTTGAACAGCATTTTGACTGTTCAAAGGTTTTTTTGCAATTTATTCGGTGGTTTCGGTTTCCTCGACAGGTTCCGTCCAGTCTATCATGGTGGCCACGCACCGGTTGATGTTTTTGCCCTCGCCGTAGAACTTGGCTTCGTAGTCCGTCATCACGCCCACAGGGCCATTTGCATGAAGGTCGCGCGTCACCTCCGACAGCTGAAAACCGAACTGCGGGATCTCCTCCAGCGACCACTCAAAGAGCTTGTCGTTGTCGGTCTTGAAATGGATCTGCCCGCCCTCTTTCAGCACCTGCCGGTATTTCTTCAAGAAATTTCCATGGGTCAGCCGGCGCTTTTTCTGGTTGCTTTTAGGCCACGGATCGCAGAAATTGATGTAAAGGCGATCCACTTCACCGGCGGCGAAAAGCATAGGCAGAAGGGCGGCGTCGGCGTCGAGAAAGAACACGTTTTTTAAACCCTCCGCCGTTACCCGCTCCATGGCCACCACCATGGCGTCCGGCACTTTTTCCACGGCGATGAGCAGCGTGTCCGGCTGCGCCTTAGCGGTGCCGGCTGTGAAGCGACCCTTGCCGCAGCCCAGCTCCACCTCCAGACTTTTGGCCTGCGGATAAAGCGCCCGCCAGTGCCCCCGCAGCCGCTCCGGATCGCGGATCCAGCAATCGCCGCAGGCGTCCATGCGGGGCTGCAGATTTTTCTTTTTGCGCATACGCATGATGGTTTTCCTCCCAAATCCTGCCCTGATATTACCCCCGTATCATACCAAAAAAGCCGCCAAATGTAAACGGATAAAACCGATTTGTCCGGAAAAAAGAAACGGCGGAGAAAAGAGTTGGAAGAAAGCCTTGAAAAGTGTGCAAAGATTTGCGCTGCGTTTTGTGCGATATGTAAAAAACGAAAAAGATGGTCGGGAAACACTTGATAAAAAATAAACGAGGTACTATAATAAAAGCTGTATGAAAGGGTCTTCTTGCCGGCAAAAAAGCGGGCAAGCCTGCCCCGACAAACCAATCCGCAGAGGATCGTGGGGATACGGTTCTCCGCAGGGTAGAAGGAGGAGCTATCGTGACCAATGTTCTGTTAGAGAAAAAGGGTAACATTGCTGTGGCCACCATCAACCGTCCCAAGGCGCTCAACGCCCTAAACTCCGAGGTTCTGGAGGATCTGAACGAGTTGGTGGAGCTGGTAAATGCCGACGAGGAGATCCGCGCGCTGGTGCTGACGGGATCCGGCGAGAAGGCTTTTGTGGCCGGCGCCGACATCGGCGAAATGAGCACTCTCACCAAGGCCGGTGGGGAGGCTTTCGGCAAGAAGGGCAACGACGTGTTCCGCAAGCTGGAGACCATGCCCATTCCCACCATTGCGGCCGTGAACGGCTTCGCTCTGGGCGGCGGCTGCGAGCTGAGCATGAGCTGCGACATCCGCATCTGCGCCGACACCGCTGTGTTCGGTCAGCCGGAGACCGGCCTCGGCATCACTCCCGGCTTCGGCGGCACCCAGCGTCTGGCGCGTCTGGTAGGTCCCGGCATGGCCAAGCAGCTCATCTATTCCGCCAAGAATATCAAGGCGGACGAGGCGCTGCGTATCGGCTTGGTGAACGCCGTGTATCCGCTGGAGGAGCTGATGCCCGCCGCGGAGAAGCTGGCCGCCACCATCGCCAAGAACGCCCCCATCGCCGTGCGCGCCTGCAAGAAGGCCATCAACGACGGTCTGCAGGTGGACATGGACGCCGCCGTGGTCATTGAGGAGAAGCTGTTCGGCAGCTGCTTTGAGACCGAGGATCAGAAGGAGGGCATGGGCGCTTTCCTGGAAAAGCGCAAGCACGAGCCTTACCAGAACAAGTAAAGTTAATTAACAGGCTCCGGCCTGATGATTAAAATCGTTTCCCACATTATATTTAATAGGAGGAAAACAATCATGAAAATCGCAGTATTCGGCGCAGGCACCATGGGCAGCGGCATTGCCCAGGTTTTCGCAGCAAAGGGCCACACCGCTCTGATGTATGCTTCCAGCGTCCAGAGCGCACAGCGCCATAAGGATAAGCTGGCCGCCTCTCTGAACAAGAAGGTCGCCAAGGGCAAGATGACCCAGGAAGCCGCGGACGACATCATGAGCCGCGTTCTGGTGGAGGAGGTTGAGGCTGCCGCCGATGCCGATCTGGTCATCGAGTGCGTGGCCGAGAACATGGCCACCAAGAAGGAGCTGCTGGGCCGTCTGGACGCTCTGTGCAAGGACGAGACCATCTTTGCCTCCAACACCTCCTCTCTGTCCATCACCGAGATGGGCCAGGGCCTGAAGCATCACCTCATCGGTATGCACTTCTTCAACCCCGTGCCCGCCATGAAGCTGGTGGAAGTTATTGCCGGCGGCAACACCCCCGCTGAGCTGGTGGAGTGGACCAAGAACCTGTCCATCGAGATCGGCAAGACCCCCGTGGTGGTCAACGAGGCTCCCGGCTTCGTGGTCAACAAGATCCTCATCCCCTATTGCAACGAGGGCGTTTGCGTTCTGCAGGAAGGCGTTGCCTCCGCAGAAGATATTGATATTGCCATGCAGCTGGGCTGCAACCACCCCATGGGTCCCCTGCATCTGGGCGACCTCATCGGCTGGGATGTCGTGCTGAACATCATGGACGTGCTGTTCAATGAGACCCACGACAGCAAGTATCGCGCAAACGTCATGATCCGTAAGATGGTCCGTGCCGGAAAATTGGGCATGAAGTCCGGCGAGGGTATCTTTAATTACAAAAAGTAAAATTCGGTAAAGGAGAAAAGAGTATGGATTTCCATCTGACTAAGGAACAGCTGCTCGTTCGCAAGATGTATCGTGAATTTGCAGAGAACGAAGTAAAGCCCCTGGCTGCTGAAATCGACGAGGAAGAACGCTTCCCCATGGAAACCGTCGAGAAGATGGCTAAGCTGGGTATGATGGGTATTTACTTCCCCAAGCAGTACGGCGGTGCCGGCGGCGATGTGCTGTCCTATGCAATGTGCGTGGAGGAGCTGGCAAAGGTTTGCGGTACCACCGCAGTTATCGTTTCCGCTCACACCTCCCTGTGCGCTGCTCCCATTTTTGAGAACGGCACCGAGGAGCAGAAGATGAAGTATCTGCCCGACCTGTGCTCCGGCAAGAAGATCGGCGCTTTCGGTCTGACCGAGCCCGGCGCCGGCACCGACGCCCAGGGTCAGCAGACCACCGCTGTCCTGGATGAGTCCGGCGAGAACTACATCCTGAACGGCTCCAAGTGCTTCATCACCAACGGCAACGTGGCTGACACCTTCGTGGTCATCGCCGTCACCGGCAAGACCACCGACAAGCGTGGCCGCAGCATGAAGGAGATCTCCGCCTTCATCGTGGAGAAGACCGACCCCGGCTTCACTCAGGGCAAGCATGAGAAGAAGATGGGTATCCGCGGCAGCTCCACCTGCGACCTGATCTTCGAGGATTGCATTATCCCCAAGGATCGTATGCTGGGCAAGAAGGGCGAGGGCTTCAAGATCGCCATGAAGACGCTGGACGGCGGCCGTATCGGCATCGCTTCCCAGGCTCTGGGTCTGGGCGAAGGCGCCGTTGAGGAAGCCATCAAGTACACCAAGGAGCGTGTGCAGTTCGGCAAGCGCATTTCCCAGTTCCAGAACACCCAGTTCCAGCTGGCCGAGATGCACACCCGTATGCAGGCTGCGCAGTTCCTGGTCTATTCCGCTGCTATGAAGAAGCAGAACCACGAGCCTTACTCCATGGACGCTGCTATGGCTAAGCTGTTCGCCGCCGAGGCCGCTTCCGATGTGACCCGCCGCGCCGTTCAGCTGTTCGGCGGTTACGGCTACACCCGTGAGTATCCCGTGGAGCGCATGATGCGCGACGCGAAGATCACCGAGATCTACGAGGGCACTTCCGAGGTGCAGCGTATGGTCATCTCCAGCCATCTGGGCGTTAAGTAAGTCAGGAGGTAAAAGGAAAAATGAAAATTTTAGTTACTGTTAAGCAGGTCCCCGATACCTCCGGTAAGGTGGCCGTGAATCCCGATGGTACGCTGGATCGTGCTTCCATGCAGACCATCATCAACCCCGACGACCTGAACGCCGTCGAGGCTGCCCTGTCCCTGAAGGACGAGCTGGGCTGCAAGGTCATCGCTTTCACCATGGGCCCTCCCCCTGCCGAGGGTATGCTGCGTGAGCTGATGGCCATGGGCGTGGACGAAGGCGTCCTGATCACCGCCCGTGAGTTCGGCGGCTCCGACACCTATGCTACCTCCCAGATCATCGCCGCCGCCATCGACACCTACGGTGTTGAGGCTGACGATATCATCCTGGCTGGCCGTCAGGCCATCGACGGTGATACCGCTCAGGTGGGTCCCCAGATCGCCGAGAAGCTGCATCTGCCCCAGATCACCTATGCCGGCGAGATCAAGAAGGACGGCAACACCCTGACCGTGAAGCGTATGCTGGAAGACGGCTACATGACCGTGAAGGTCAAGACCCCCTGCATGATCACCTGCATTAAGGAGCTGAATCAGCCCCGTTACCTGTCCGTGGGCGGCGCATTTGACGCTTACAGCAAGCCCCTGGTCACCATGACCTACGAGACCCTGAAGGATCATCCCCTGATCGACGCCACCACCATCGGCCTGAAGGGTTCTCCCACCAACATTCTGACCTCCTTCACGCCTCCTCAGAAGGGCGCCGGCATGATGCTCGAAGGCGCCGGCAAGGAGACCACCGACAAGCTGGCTGGCATTCTGGCCGCCAAGCATATCATCTAAGGAAGGAGATAAGAAAATGGCTTTTAATAGTGCTGATATCGGCGCCTTCAAAAACGTTTGGGTTTTCTGTGAGCAGCGCCAGGGCAAGATGATGCCCACTACTTTCGAACTGATCTCCGAGGGCCGCAAGCTGGCCGACGAGCTGGGTGTTGAGCTGTGCGGCATCCTGCTGGGCGACAATGTGGACGCCATCGCCCCCGAGCTGGGCAACTACGGCGCCGACAAGGTGTATGTGTACAACAGCCCCCTGCTGAAGGACTACACCACCGACGCTTACACCAAGGTCATCTCCGAGGCTGTTGAGGAGATCAAGCCCGAGATCCTGCTGTTCGGTGCCTCCAACATCGGCCGTGACCTGGCTCCCCGGTGCGCTGCCCGTCTGCACACCGGCCTGTGCGCCGACTGCACCCACCTGGACATTGATATGCCCATCTACAAGAACTTCCTGAAGGAAGCTTCCACTCTGCCCGCCGAGCGCATCGAGAAGCTGGGCACCGTGAAGATCAACGGTGCTGATCACGATGTGTCCCGCGACATCAAGATGACCCGTCCCGCTTTCGGCGGTCACCTGATGGCTTCCATCTTCTGCCCCCGCTTCCGTCCCGCCATGGCCACTGTGCGTCCCGGCGTTATGAAGAAGCGCGAGTGCAAGAAGAACGTGGAGATCCTGCATCCCGCTTTCAACCTGACCGAGGCCGACATCAAGACCGAGGTCGTGGAAGTCGTGAAGGCTGCCAAGAAGCTGGTTGACCTGATCGGTGCGGACTTCATCGTGTCCGTTGGCCGCGGCATCAGCAAGGATGTCGAGGGCGGCATCAAGCTGGCTGAGGAGCTGGCTGAGGTTCTGGGCGGCGTCGTGGGTTCCTCCCGCGCCTGCGTGGACGCCGGCTGGATCACCGCTGACCATCAGGTCGGCCAGACCGGTAAGACCGTGCATCCCAAGGTTTACATCGCTCTGGGCATCTCCGGCGCCATCCAGCACAAGGCCGGTATGCAGGACTCCGAGTGCATCATCGCTGTGAACAAGAACGATACCGCCCCCATCTTTGAGGTGGCTGACTACGGTATCGTGGGTGACCTGTTCAAGGTCGTTCCCGAGCTGATCGAGTCCATCAAGGCTGCCAAGGCCGCTCAGTAAGCTCTCTTTACCGAATGAAAAGGGCTGTCCCAAATCGGGACAGCCCTTTTAACATTCCTGGCAAAAAATCTTCGATTTTTCAGCCAAAGGGATGGCAGTCTGCTGCGCGCATAATTTTGCCGTAAGCGGCAAAATTCCACACTTGCAGCCTGAGAGGTATTTTTCCCCACGCGCATGTTATGAAGAAAAATGATTTTAATTCTTTGCCGCCTGCGGGCGGCAAATTATCTGAGTATAGTGAACGAAACGGGCTGCCCGAGTAGGGCAGCCCGTTTGCCGGTATAAAGTTTATCTTACTTCACCAAAATTTTCTTCTTCAGCAGCCACGCTGCGCCGGTCACGGACAGCACCATGGCTGATGCCAGCCACGCTACGCCGGTGTTGTCGCCGGTGGCCGGATTCACCAGTACGGGGATGGTTTCGATCTTGGTGGTCTGGCACACGGTGCAGGTGAAGGTCTTCTCGCCGGTCTCCGTGGTGGTGGCGGCCTTGGTCACCACGCCCTCATCCCAGCTGTGCTCGCTGGTCTTCTCCAGCGTCTTGGTCTGAGTATCGTCGCAGAACTTGCATGTCTGGGTGGCTTCGCCCTCGCTCTTGCAGGTGGGAGCCGTGGTGGTCATCCACACGCCGTAGGTGTGCTCGTGGGACACGATGTGCTTGTAAAGCTCCAGAGTCAGCGCATGCGCCTGCTTGGCCAGAGCCGCGCTCTGCTGGGTGGCATAGGTCTTGGCTGCGTCGCCGCTGAGGGTGGACAGAGTGGCTTTCATCTCCAGAGCCTTGTCGTAGCAGATCTGCTGCATCTTGGCAAGTTCACTGTGGATCAGCGCCTCGTCAGCGTCCGAGCACAGGCCGGAGAGGGCGTAGTTGGAAAGCGCATCCACCGTCCAGTAGTAGCCCTTTTCCCAGCCGTCGGGCAGCACCAGGTAGCCGTCGCCGGTGTACCGGCTGCTGTAGGGGTATGCGCCATACATGGTTTCGGGTTTCGTCGCCGTGAAGGAAGCCTCCTCGCCGCCGAACTTGTAGCCCTCATACATGTCCGTGGTCAGAACGGGGAAGTAGGGGATGGCCACGGTGTACTGGCCGTGCTCCATGGCCAGCCACTCGATGGTGCCGGTCTCCAAGGCGGCGCCGGACTGGATCTGGAAAATGTGCCACTCCAGATTTCCGGTGTTGGCGATGGCCTTCACCTTATAGAAATCCACCATATCCTGAATGCCGATCTTGCCCAGCTTGTTCTGGATATTGGTATAGAGGGAAACGATCTTGCCGTTTTTTACATTGGAAATGGTGTAGTCTTCCGGCGTGAGGGTGGAGTCGGTCACGGAGCCGCCGTTCAGGAAGTAGTTGATGCCGTTTACCAGCCGGTTGCTGGGGGTGGCGGCTGCATAGTAGCAGTAGGATTTAAAGACATCAATGGTGTTCTCACTCTCGTCGCCCACATAGGTGCCGGCCTGCTTGGCCACGGAAATGAGATTGGACGAGGCGATGACATTGGCGGTGTCGTCCAGATCCACCAGACCGATGGCACCCATGTTGGGGTTGATGGCGATCATGTTGGAGCTGAGCTTCACGGCAATGTAGGTGTGGCCGGTGAAGTTCTCCACATACCAGATCTCGCTCTGGTCGGCGATGAGCACGCCGGACTTCTCCTCGGCGCCTACGGTGTCATAGATGTGCAGCAGCAGGTCAACGCCCTCTTTAGCCGTGGTGGCTTCGCTGAGGAGGATGGTGGCCATGTCGCTCTCACACATACCGCCGCCTACCATGGGATCTGCGCCGGTGACCTTGCCGTTAGCCCGCAGTGTCACCATTGCGGAAACGGACACGCCCTTTTCGTTGGTGCCCACCTCCTCCATGGGGGTGTGAGGATGGGTCTGGCTGCAGTCGGGACACACGCCGGAGGTGATGTCATCGGAGGTGGCGGTGTAGGAGTAGCTGTCATGGGTGAAGGTGTGGGTGAAGCCGTAGCAGCCCTTGTACACGCTTCCGGCCTTGTACTTGCCGTGCTGGTTCACATAGGCAATTTTATTGTAGCTGTTGGAGAAGTCCTCACTTCGCGCCAGGAAGGAAGAACCGTCGCTTGTCAGATCGGAGCCTACATACACCATGGTGCAGGCCGAAGCGCTGAGCACGCACAGCAGCAGGGTGGCTGCCATCGTTGCCATCAGGAACCAAATTTTCTTCATCGTTTTCATTTTTGTTCTCCCTTCCTGTGCCGAACCTCCTTTGGCGCTGAGGAACGCACGGTTTTGTGTGATGAGCTTATTATACATAAATATTCATCACTGTCAAGAATAAAGTGCATAAATATTAATAAGTTTTGAATATTTAGAATGAATATACGAAGCGGACATGCGAAAGGGACGGGGTATTGTAAAAAAATACCAATGGGTCGATCTGCCGAAAGCTGAACCGAGTGGGCAAAACCTTGACGAGAGAGGCTTTTTCCGATATACTATGAAAAAACAGAGGAGGAAGTTGCTGTGGGTATTTTTGCCATGATCGGGCTGATCTTTGCCCCCTTTGTCTGCCTGCTGTTTGCCGCGTGGTTCTATGTGCGCTGGCAGAACGAGGAGGACGAGGCGCTGGCGCTGCAAAACCGGAAAATTTGCTTTCGATTTCTCATTGCCGCCGGCGTGTGTCTGGTGGTGTTCGGCGTGTTGAAGCTGATTTTTCCTATTTCTTAAACAAAAAAAGCACCGGCGGAAGATCCGTCGGTGCTCGTTTTTTTATGTCAGGTGAAATCGGGGTAGCCGTCTTTGAGAGTTTCGTCATAGATGGCGCGCTCGCCGCCGATGAATTTGGGGCGCACCCGCGCGGCCAGCACGATGGCGCTGCCGATGCGGCTCTGATCCAGACGCACGGGAACGGCCACTTTTTTCAGGTGCATGCCGATCAGGGTACCGCCGATGTCCAGCCCTGCGTCCGCCTTGATCTCCTCCAGCGCCACGGGGTGGCGGAAGTTGTTGTAGGCAGCGGTGGCAAAGGAGCTGCCGGCCTTGGGCTGAGGCTTCACATTCACGATCTCGGCATTCGGCACGGCCTCATGCTCCACGATGAGCGCGCGGTTCAGATGCTCGCAGCACTGGGCGGCGATATAGATGCCCTGGGGGGCAAACACGCTGTTCAGGCCGTTGAAAATGGCCTGCGCGACTTCAGGCGTGGACCAACTGCCCACCCGCTTGCCGACTACTTCGCTGGTGCTGCAGCCGACTACCACGATCTGCCCTTCGTGGAGGTGCGCCTCGTCCATCAGCTGCTGGGCAGCCTTGGCCGCCTCGCTCTGCACCTGCCAAAACAGATCTTTTTGCTCCAATTCATGCACGACTCCGGCCATGATGTATCCTTCCTTTCGCTTGCGGGAAAAAACATGCGCCCGCTTTAGTGCCGCAGACGGCGCAGACGCCATCCGCTTATGTCCAGTTTAGCACCCCAGCGCCAGTTTGTCCAGAGCTTTGCTGCGCTTGAGCAGGAAGAAAAGGAGCAGACCGATGACAAGACCCATGGCCGCCTGCACCAGATTGCCGGGGATGCTGGCGGCGGCTCCGATGCCCTTGCCCAGCAGCAGGGCGGCATAGCCAAAGTAACCGGCCACCATGATGGCTTCCGCCGCAACGCCGCTCATCACATAGCCGGCGGGCTTGCGACCCATGGCCTTGACAATAAGCGCCGCCGCGATAGCCATGCAGCCCTTGATGACAAAGGTGCCGGGGGCATAGTGGGCATAGCCGTTCAGCAGATCCGTCAGCATGGAGCCGATGCCTGCGGCGCCGCCGCCCCACCAGGGACCCAGCAGCCAGCCCGACAGCAGCACGCAGCAGTCGCCCAGGTTCACATAGCCCTGCATCGGGGAGGGGATCTGCACGACCATCGTCGCTACGCAGACGAGCGCTGCGAGAAGGGCAGCGAGAACAAGCTTTCTGATCTTCTTATCATTCATGGTCAAATGCTCCTTTGTTTTGGTTGTTGGCCGTATTATATCCCGTCCTGGTATTATTCATATAGTCAAAACAAAACAAATTATGCAGACCAGATTTGCCCTAAGCTGGAAAAAAGCGGCGCAGCCAGAGCTGCGCCGCACATTGGGAAGGATTTAGTCCTCCTTGGTCTCCTCGGCTTCGGAAGGCTCCTTGGGTTCCTCCGCAGCGGGCGCTTCCTCTTCCGCATCCTTCTCGATGGTCACCTCGATGATGGGCCCCTGCGCCTTCTTGGCAGCGGCAGCCTCAGCCTTGGCGGCCTCGTAAGCGGCGAGCTTCTCCTGAGAGGCCTTGATGGCCGCGACGATATCGGCGACCGCTTCGGGCGCGTCACCCTCGAGCGTGGAGACATACCACTCGCCGATGGCGCGGTAGTTCTTGTCCATGCTGCGGCGCTCGGACGCCATCTCGTACTCGGTCTTCGCCTTATCAGCAACGGCATTCGCCTTTTCACCGGCGACGGCCGCGACCTGCTGCGCCTTTTCCGTCGCCACGAACGCGACGTCCTGAACCTTCTTGCTGAAGTTATCGAAAAATGCCATAATACTTTCTCCTTTCAAACCGTGTCCTCGGGTTTGTTATTGACAGTATAAGCTACCGTGGCTTTCATTTCAATGGATAATTTACGACAAAAGTATAAATTTTTTGTGACAGCGTTCACTTTTTCTCGACCCAGCCCTGCGCGCAGCCGACGGCGCGCTTCCAGCCGCGGTACAGCTCCTCACACTCGTACTGCGCCCGCTCGGGGGTGAAGACGCGCTCGCTGCACCGGAGAGTGCTCAGCTCGTCCAAGTCTTTCCACACGCCCGCGGCCAGACCCGCGAGCGATGCCGCGCCAAACGCCGTCGTCTCGACCATCGCGGGCCGGTCGACCGGAATGCGCAGCAAATCCGCCTGAAACTGCATCATCAAATCGCTGACGCTCGCGCCGCCGTCAACACGCAGAAGGGAGATCTCGCAGCCGGCGTCCTGCCGCATGGCGGTCATCAGGTCGGTGACCTGATAGGCGATGGATTCGAGCACTGCGCGGGCGAAGTGCGCCTTCGTCGTGCCGCGCGTGATGCCCACGACGCAGCCGCGCGCATACATATCCCAATACGGCGCACCGAGGCCCGTGAACGCGGGCACTAAGTATATACCGCCGCTGTCAGGGACGGATTCGGCCAGAATGTCGCACTCGTGCGAGGTCGAAATGACTTGCAGCTCGTCGCGCAGCCATTGAATGGCCGAGCCCGCGTTGAAGACGCTGCCCTCGAGCGCGTAGGTCGTCTCACCGTTCAGGCTCCAGCCCACGGTCGTCACCAGTCCCGCGCGCGAGCGCACCGGCGCATCTCCGACGTTCATCAGCGTGAAGCAGCCCGTGCCGTAGGTGTTTTTGGCCTGTCCGCGCGTAAAGCAGCCCTGACCGAAGAGCGCCGCCTGCTGGTCGCCCGCCGCGCCGCAGATCGGCACGCCCGCGAGCGCTTCCAGCCCCTCGATGCCCTCCGCCACCGTGCCGTAGACCTCGGAGTTCGACACCGGCTTCGGCAGAAGGCACATCGGAATATCCAAAAGTGCGCAGAGCTCCTCGTCCCACGAAAGCGTGTGGATGTTGAAGAGCATCGTGCGGCTGGCATTGGAGTAGTCCGTCACATGGACCTTACCGCCCGTCAGCTTCCAGATGAGCCACGTCTCCACCGTGCCGAATAAAATTTCGCCGCGCTCCGCCCGTTCCCGCGCGCCGGGCACGTGGTCGAGCAGCCATCTGATCTTCGTCGCGGAAAAATAGGCGTCGATCTGCAAGCCGGTCTTCTCCGCCACCAGCTCGCTCACGCCGCGCTTCTCGCGCAGCGCGTCCGCGATGTCCGCCGTGCGGCGGCACTGCCAGACGATGGCGTTGTGAAT
>ENA-OUQO01000142-OUQO01000142.1-human-gut-metagenome-genome-assembly--contig:-NODE-142-length-34490-cov-4.038565_pt1 | contig 34490 bp, 40 predicted proteins | sample MGYA00237944_ERZ548825 | MGnify/ENA primary metagenome ERZ548825 (study PRJEB26490, sample SAMN05194700) | human gut metagenome | biome: terrestrial biome; feature: human-associated habitat; material... | reverse complement strand
ACACGGAAAGGAAACCGTCCCGAGCGGGTTTATAAACCTGCGCATTTTGTTTCATCCCCCTGTTTTTCGATTTGTTTGTTTCGCAGATCCTGTGTACACAAGATATATTTATATTAGCACCAGATATTTACACTGGCAAGCCGGAAATATGAACGAAAAATGAACGGCGTTTTTGTTGAGAAAGGGAGGAAATGATGGAAAAGGCAAGAGAAAGACTGAAAAACATCCTTGAGCGGGCGACGGATGAGCAGGTCTGGCTGCTGCTGCGGCTGGCAGAAAAGATCCTTCGATAAGAAATCACCGGAAGCGGTCATTCGCTTCCGGTGATTTTTTTCGCGTACTCATAGATGTTATCCCAGAACTCAGGGGGCATTTCCATTGCCGCAGCGATGCAGCGCTTGCGGGTGGATTCGTCGGCCTCGGACAGAACGTCGGCAAACATCAGGGCCATGCGCTCGTTCTCACTGCGCTGGACGTACATCTCCCCTTCCCCGGTCTCCAGCCATGCAAGAGATACGTTGAACTCGCGGCAGATGTCCGAGATTGTGCGGTCGCTCGGCACCTTTGAGCCAGAACAAATAGCGGAGACGAACGGCTGACTTAAATTGATGGTTTCGGCAAATTTTGTTTTTGTAATGCCGAGATCTTTGATTAAATAAGCGATTCGATCGTTGATTGTGCTCACACTTTTCACCACCTTCTATCCACAAGGTAACACGCCGGAAATAAAATGTCAAGAAGAAACATAACCCAGAAATGAAATAATGCTTGACAACGGTTCTGAGGTATGCTAACGTATAACCGAGGAATGAATTAGAAGTTACAGAGGACGTAACCGAGAAAAGAAATGTCGATTGGAAGGGAGGTGAGAGGTATGACGGAAAGCGAACGCTTTGGAATTCAGCTGTTGGAAGAAACGGCAAAGAACGAGACGCCGACTGCTTATGCGTTAGCCCTCCGGATGATGGAAGCATCCGAAGGGCTGGGCGCAACAGCGCGAGACTTCGATCGGGCTGTTACGTATGTGCAGCGATGGACGAAATCAACGCAACGGGTCAAGACTGCCGGTACTACGATAGCGGAGGTCCTGCGCCACAGAGACGCTGTCCTGAAGGAGCTTCAGGAACTCTAGATGCACGGAATCCTCCGGCTTTCGGTTCGGGTTTTTTGCCAGCCATTCGGCAAAGAGAGTCTGCGCGTAGGCCAGCGCGATCTGCTGGTCTACGGGGTCGAGCGTGTAGAAATTATCAGGCATGAAATCACCTCCCTTCAAGCGTATTTTAGCATACGGAAGGGAGGCGTCAAGGGGGTGAGAAGTCAGTGAAAAAGGGACGCGAGCAAAGAGATGATCTGGGCGCGATGCTCAAAAAAGGCCCCGAGGATGAAGACTATAAAATGTTCAAAAATCGCTGCTATTGCCAGCACGTTGCTAAGCTTCTTCTGACGTTTTTCCTCGGCATGCTGTTTCGCTTCCTTCTCGGCAAGCTGTAGACGCTCTTTTGCCTCCTTTTGGAGGGAAAGAAACAGCTCCGCGCCGGGCTGCTCCAGCTGTACGTAGGAGCCTGCCGAAAAATCGCCGGAAATGAGGCTCTGGCCGCGCATGGTATTCAGAAGGGATTTCGTCCGGAGAATGTCGAGGCCGGAAAGCGTGACGGCCTGATTCATCAGGTCAGCAAACTGCATACGCCCGCCGACGCCATAGAGCAGGGCCAGCGGGATATAACGGGTATCCGTTACATGCTCAAACATGGGAGCACCTCCTTTTGACTGTATTTTATCATACGGAAGGGAGGCGTCAAGGGGGTGAGAATATGTCCGAGGAACAGAAGAAGAAGATCGACGGCGTGCTGCACGAGATGAAGCACATGAACCCGCAGCAGATCGAGGTCATGATCACATATATGCAGGGTATGGCAACGGCGGCAAAGCTGATGCAGGCGGAACGGAAGGAGGCGTAAACACATGCCGAAGATGAAGGTCGAGCGCTCGACGGACTATCGCCTGACGGCGATGATCCGCGGCGAGATGGCCGCACAGAATGTCAGCGTGGAGAAGGCCAGCCGGTACGCCGGGTGCTGCGTGAACACGCTTTACAAGATCTTCGACTCCCCTACCGCGTACATGGACAAGGCGCTGCGCCTGATGCGCGGGCTGTCCATCCCGATCGAAAAGGTGCGGGAGACGATCACATATCCGTATTGAGGAGGAAGAAAGATGAGCGACATTGAATTTATCACGGAAATGAACCACCGGCGCGCAAGAGAGCGGGAGCTTGGGATGCGCTATGCGGAGCTTGCGAAGCTGCGCGAGCGGCGCGAGAAGGTACGCCGGCAGGGGCTGACGTGCTGCTGGGTCGGAGGGGCGTTTTTGTCCGGGATGGCGCTGGTGCTGCTGGCGTTCGGGGCGCAGCTCCCGGCGCTGATCTTCGGCACGGTGGCGGCGGTCGTGGCGGTGGCCGGGAGCGTGCTGTATGAATGAGAAGATCACGGTGGAGTTCTGGCCGGAGCAGCTGGGGGATGTGATCGAGGCGGTCGTGCGGGCGGCGGAGCAGGACGCGGAGGACATTGAGATCCTCGCCAGCATGCCGCATCCGGACCGAGAGATCATCGCGGAGCTTGCTGAGAGCCGGAAGCGGCTGAGCACGCTCGCGGCGTGGCTACAGCACGTCCGGGAGGAGGCGGAGGTGTGAGCCGCCGGTATGCCCCGGCGATGCGGCCGGTGCCGCCGCCATGCGGGAAGGACTGTCCGGGCAGGACGGCAGGGTGCAGCGTGATGTGCTGCACGTGGACGCTCTATGAGTCCATCCGGGAGCATATCTACGATGCGAACCATCAAGGGAAGGCGGCGCTGGAGATGAACCGGAAGGCAAACAAGCAGATGAACGATGCGATCAAGGGGCAAAGGAGGCCGAGGCTTTATGCGGCAAAATAGCGTGGACTATTCCGGCGACGGCGGGCAGCGCAGGACACGGATCGTGGAGCAGGACGGATACACGGGAAGGAACTACTTTTCTGTGGTGTACGGGGCGCAGACCGTGACGGTGCATGCGGCGGACACGCTCGCGGCATTGTTCGTTGCTGCGAAGCATTGGGGGTACAAGTTCTCGCACCCGGAGTACCACCAGAACGCGAAGGCGTACAAGCTGCACAGCAAGCCGGATTTTTTCGGATAAAAAAAGCCCTCGACCGGAAGGAGCCGGACGAGGGCGCGGCCATAAGGCCGAACGATGACAAGGAGAGTATAACATGGGAAACAGATATTTGCAAGAGGTAACGGAGATCGTACGCAAGCAGCAGGGCAAGCGCGGGCCTGTTTGGATGTGCGGAGAGCAGCTGCTGGAGATGATCGCGCAGGACGAGGACGCGACGAAGCTCGTGCTGGACGATCTGACACACGGCGGGATGAGCCTTGAGAAGTGCGAGAAGAAGATCCGCGAGTTTGCACGCGGGCACGGCGGATGCTGCACGGGTATGGAGGGTGAAATGATCATCCGGGAATACTTCGGGCTGCCGGAGACGCGGAAGGCTCCGAATCAGGAGCAGACGGAAAAGCCGGCGGACGACGTGATCGATCTGGAGGCGTTTTTCTGATGGCGGAGCAAATGTGTTACGAGGAGCTGCTGCCAAGGCAGCCGTCAGAGGGCGCGCTGGAATGGTGCATCCGTGAAAAATTCAAGGAGGAATACGCGATCTACCGCGACGCATGGTGGCGAGATCCGCTGACGGGCATCAAGGAAAACGGCGTGTCCGTCACCTGCTCGGCCTGCGGCGGGAGCTGGTTTGCGAAGAAGGTACACGATGCGGATCAATGTGCACCATGGAAGGCGCCGTTCGGATTTTTGGACGGAAACACGGTGGCCGCGACCGGAGACAGCATTCCATGCCCGTTGTGCGGTGCTCGGGTGTCGGTGAGGCACGTCGGGGCAATCTCGAAATACGGGATCGACGACAATGTATATTTCTGCGAGCCGTGGCAGCTGGGAGAAAAATTCGTGCTGCTGGGCTGGAGGGCAGAGCGAAACACCGGGAAGGACGCACGGAAGGTTTACCGGATGTGGCCGTATGAGGCGTATGTGTTTGAGAAACGGAAGGCCGTGAGGCTGACAGGGTATCAAAAATATATGAGTACGGTCAGCTTTTTTGACCGGTGGCGGCAGGTGAAGCGCTGCGATGACCGGTGGGGGAAAACGGAACGGAAGGACTGGTTTCGCTGGACAGAGAAGCTCGACGGCACGACAATCGAGCATTCGGGGCTGGATCTGTATTTGAAGGCGGCCGGAGATGATGGGAGGCCGGTAGCGTATCTGCGGCTCTGGCAGAAGCACAGGAATCTGGAGAATCTGATCGTGCAGGGATGCGGCAAGATGATCGCGGAGGCGATCCGCAGGGAGTGCAATAGATACGGTTCGAACGGCTCTGAGCGGCTGGAATGGATCGACTGGAAACAGAAACGGCCGGCAAAGATGCTGGGGCTCAGCAAGGAGGAATTCCATTTCTGCGTACAGGAGCAGTGGACACAGGATGATCTCGCACGGTACAAGATGGTCCGGGCCTACGAGCCGGTAAAGCTGACGGAGGACTGGAGGCTGATTAAAAAGCAGACGATCTACAGTCTGGAAAAGCTATGCCGGGAGACGGGGCTTTTTCCGTCTGTGGTGGGAGGATACGTCGAGAAAGCGTGGCGCGGGAATCTGAGCATTATGCGGTGTCTGCGGTATCTGGAGCGACAGAAATCGGACGTTGCGACGCTGATGGACTACTGGCGGATGGCAAACAGGGCCGGGCTTGACATCTGGGACGAGCATGTGAAGCTGCCGAAGAATCTGAAGCACGAGCATGATCGCATCATGGAGGCGGAGCGCATCGCGAAGAACGAGGAAAAAAAGCGGAAGAAGCTCGCGGAGATCAAACAGCGAAGGCCGGCATTTGAAAAGACGGTCGCTCCGCTGGAGGCGTGGGCATGGGAGGACGCGGGGATCTGCATCCGGCCGGTGCACACGGAGGAGGAGCTGATGGACGAGGGCTCGGCGCTGCATCACTGCGTCGGCGAATACGGCGAGACCGTGGCCAGCGGGAGAAGCTGCATTTTCTTCATCCGGCGCGCGGATGCGCCGGAAAAGCCGTGGTACACGCTCCAGGTGGAGTTTAAAACGCTCAAGGAAATACAAAATCATGGGCTTTGGAACTACGGCGCGACAAAAGAGGTGCAGGAGTTTGTAAACAGGTGGCTTGCGCACGTCCGGGAGCTCTGCGCAGGCGGAAAGAAACGAAAGGAGACAGCGGCATGAGCGATTTGGCAGTGACGCCGGAACGGCTCGGCGTGGAAATCCGGGAGCTGACACGGCAGGCAAAGGCAATGACGGTGTACTACGCCGTCGAGATCGGGAGGCGGCTGACCGCCGCAAAGAGCATGGTACCGCATGGCGGCTGGGCAGACTGGATCCACGAGAACACGGAGTTCTCGCAGACGACGGCAACCAGAATGATGCGAATTTTTGACGAGTACGGCGCGGCTCAGATCGGCATTTTCGGGGCTGAACCAAATTCGTCAACGTTGCAAAATTTGAGCATTTCCAATGCTTTGCGGCTTCTTGCGGTGCCGGAGGATGAGCGGGAGACGTTCGCCGAGGCGATCGACGCGGAGAATCTTTCCGCGCGAGAGCTTGATAAGGCGATCCGCGAAAGGGACGCGGCGGTCGCAGACCGGGACAACGCAAGGCGTGAGGCAAACGTGTATTCGCTTCGCACAAAAAAAGCAGAGGACGAGCTTCAGGAAGCAATGGAGCGGGCTCAGACGCTGGAGGACGATCTGAAGGCGGCGCGAAACGACCGGCGCCAGATCGCGGACGAGCTTGAGGCGCTCCGGAAGCGGCCAGTCGAGGTGGCCGTGCAGCGCGACGAGAAAGCCATCCGCGAGGCTGCGGCCAAGGCAAAGGCCGAAGCGGACGCAAGCTGGGAAAAGAAAAAGAGGGAGTTAGACAAGCAGGCGGAGACAACACAGCAGGAGCTTGTACGCACGCGGAAGGAAGCAGAGCTTCTGAAGGAGCAGCTTGCAGAGGCGAAGAAGAAAATGGAGGCAGCGACCGGGACGGGCGAGAAGCGGCAGATTTTGGACGAGATCGAGGCACTGAAACGGAAGCTCGCGATGGCAGATACGGCGGTAACGGCGGCGCGGCTGTACTTCGAACAGTGGCAGAAGGTGTTCCACGAGCTGGCACGGGCAGTGGCAAGTATCGAGGACGAGGAAAAGGCCGAGAAGCTTCGCGCGGCAATCAAAGCGCAGCTGGCAGCGTGGGAGAAAACGATGGAGGGCTTGCGGTGACAGATAGCCAAATTTTGCAGGCGCTGAGAATATGCAGCGACAGGAGTAAAGGCTGTTCGGCGTGCCAATTCTCGTACGACAATTTATGCTACGACAATTTATGCCATGAGCTCTTAACAGGGGCGGCGGCGGACCTGATCGAGCGCCTGACCGCCGAGAACGCGGCGCTGCAGGAGAAATGGCTATGGAAACCTGTTTTTGACGGGGGCCCAGAAAGAGAAGGCTGCTATCTTGTTACTGTGCGTCACTGGCTTGATGGGGCCCCTGTGGCCAGAGAGGCATTCTGGAACGGAGTAGACTGGCTTTCTTGTGAACGAAGGCACGAGATTACGCCGAGGGTGACACACTGGATGCCGCTGCCGGAAGCGGCGGAGGAAGGAGAAAAGGCATGAAAGCTGTTTTAGTCAGCATCCGACAGAAGTGGTGCGAGAAGATCATAAGCGGAGAGAAAACGATTGAGGTGCGCAAGACGCGCCCGAAGATGGGTACGCCGTTTAAGTGCTATATCTACAAATGCGGAAACGGAAAAATCATCGGGGAATTTCTGTGCGATCAGATCATCGAAGATCGCACGTATGGGCACAATGAAGAATTTTACAGAGAAGCCTGCATGAGCGCATACGATGCGGCGGCATATGCAATGCAGTCGCCGATGTATGGCTGGCACATCTCCAATCTCAAGATTTACGACACCCCGCGCGAATTGGACGACTTCAGACGGGCATGCAAAAATGACTGGTGGTGTGAGAGCTGCGCTATGTACAGTGAGTATAACGGGACCTGCGGCAATGGTAGTTTGCAGATTCGACGCCCGCCGCAGAGCTGGTGCTATGTGGAGGGAGACACGTGAGCTACAATATTTCGTTCAAGGTCAAAGTCGAAGGAGTTGATGCCTACGTCCCAGTTGGTACGTGCGGCGAAAATATAACGTGGAACGTCCGGAAAATTATAGAGAAGTCGACGGGGCTGGAATGGAAGAACTGCCAGAACAACGGGCTTTGCGTGGACGTAATTCCGAAAATCGAGGCTGGCTTGAGAAAGTTGGAGCAGAGCCCCGACAAATTCGAAGAATACGAAGCATCGAACGGATGGGGAACGGTAAAAGGGACAGCACAATTTTTCCGGAACATTCTCAACGATTGGAATGATTTCCAGCAATGGTATGAAGAGCTTGTTCCGGTTGCGACGTTTTGGATTGAATAGGAGGGGCTATGGAAAGACTGACGTTTGATGGAAACTTCTGCGACATAGCGGTGTCTTGCCACAGGCGAATCCATTCGATTTTTGCAGCTATGGGGAGGCAGAATGAGTGGGCTGCGGTTTGAGAGCATGGCGGATATGCCGCCGAGGATGCGGGAGCTTTACGCGAGGCAGGCGCGCGACCTCTCAGGCGCTGCGGCGCCAGCTCCCTTTGCGAAGGGGAGCCAAGGGAAACCGAAATACGGAAGCCAGAAGGCAGAACGCGGGACAATCCGCTTTGACAGCCAGAAGGAGGCGCGCCGGTATGACGAGCTGATGGTGATGCTGCGCGGAGGGATCATCACAGATCTGCGGCTGCAGCCACAGTTTACGCTCCAGGAAAGCTATCTCACGGAGCGAGGAGAACGCATCCGCGCGATCCGCTACACGGCCGACTTCTCGTACCGATTCGGCGGGAAGCTGGTGGTGGAAGATGTAAAGAGCGGGCCAACGCGGACGAAGGAGTATCTGCGCAACCGGAAGATGATGCGATCCAAATACGGGATCGATATACAGGAGGTGTGAGGCTTAGTGGGAACAAAGGATCCGTGCACGCTGCCGAAGGACATGCGCTGCTGTGCAGGTGGAAGCGGACACGCTTACGTGTGCCACGGATGCGGGTGGATGGCAGCAGAGAAGGAGCGGCGGCACGCGCTGCCGCTGGTGAAGGACGAGGACGGCCTGCGGCGCAGGCACGTTGGAAATGGCAATCAGCCGGAAGAACAAGAAAATTGACGGACTTATGGCCTGCCGCTTTGCCATGAGACGGCAGGAAAGGAAACCGGCTTTGCATCCTGCGCACGGTCGTCTGCAAAAGGCCGTGCGCAGGACATCATAACAGTAAAGGAGCGGGAAAAAATGACATTCCAGCGAAAAACCGCTGAGCGATTTTTGACGCCGACGGCGGTGAGAATCCGCATCACAAGCCCGGTGGAACTGCTGCCGGAGCTTCGGCCGACGGTCGGGGCGGTATATGATGCGGAGCGGTGGCCGTCGTACACGTCGCCGGTCGGCGGCTATGTGATCGGGGTCGGCGGGAAGCGGATAAACATACGCAGAAACGAATGTATTGAGGTATAGGAGGTAAAAGGCATGGCGCAAATCATGGAACTGTTTTCGGCGGAGCTGGCCGATTTTGTGAAGGCATACGAAAAGGAGTATTGGCGGGTGGATTTTCACGGGGAGAAATATCCGCCCCGGATCGTGATGGAGCGCGTGGAGCCGCCGCTTTTCGCGCAGGGAGAGGATGAGACGCCGGGCGGGCGCGGCCTGATCCAGATCATCGGGCGGCCGGAGATGCAGGTGGTGACGAGTGGGAAACTGCAAATCGGGAAGAAAGATCTGACAAAGATGGTAAACAGTGCGGGGAATCTTTTGGGGCTGTTTCTGCACGGGTTTATGCAGGAATGTGATGAGCTGAAAGAAGGCGCTGCGCGCTGAACGCATGGCAGGAGGCATCCTGCCATGCGTTCAGCGGCACAGAGAAACGTGGAGGGCTTGAGATGGCAAGACGTCATAAACGCAGGATCTTTTCCGGGCACGTGTGCGAGCAGATCGTTTACAGCGTGGCGGCAGGCGCAGAGCTGAAGACCAGCCGGCCAAGAAAGCCGCGCTTTGCGAACAAGGCAGAGCGCGCGGAATTCAATCGCAAGAACTCGGAGCGGAAGTTTGCGGCGCTCGTGAACGCAAACTTCGGGCCGACAAGCCTGTACTCCACGCTGACGCTGGCGGATGAATATGAGGTACATAGTGCGCAGGAGATGCGCAAAATCCGTGACAAGTACTACAGGAGGCTCAGCTACAGTTTTCCGGAGGCAAAGATCGTGATGGTCTACGGGCGCGGAAAATCGACGAGCCGATTTCACCTGCACATGATCACGGACGGCATTCCGGCCTCTGAGCTCGCGCGGCTCTGGGGCCTTGGCAGCGTGGCAGAGTCAAAGGCGCTGCGGAAGCACAACTATTATATGGATAAAAACGGAAACAAGGTGGACCACGGGCAGGACTACATGTCGCTTGCGAACTACCTGCACGGGCACTGGCGAGAGGAGTTTGGCGGACACCGCTGGAAGGCAAGCCGCAACTGCGTGAAGCCGGAGGCAGAGCCGGCGACGGAGGCTGTCCGGGACTACAGCACGGAGCGGCCGCCGGTCGCGCCGCGCGGCTATGTTCTGGTGGAGGCGCGCGCGACACAGTACGGATTCCTCTATTTTAAATATGTATTGGATCCCAAAATAGAACAAAAAGAGCGGAGCGGGGGCCGCTTACATTACGCCTTGTAAATGTGTAGCGTTTTAGGACGAAGGGAGAGGGAGGCGAAAGAGGCACTTGCAAAGTGGGAAAAAACGTGGTAATCTGGTGGTGGAAGGTGATCGCGTGGTCTGCCCGGTATGCGGCAGACGCACGGCGCTCAGGCTGCTGGAGTCGACGAGGCTCCGGGACTTCCCGCTGTTCTGCAAGAATTGCAGGCAGGTAACGATCGTGAATACTGAGCCAGAGCCTAAGAGCCAGAGCCGATGATCTGTCCGCTGTTGCGGAGGTCGTCGGCTGCTTGTGCATCCGAGGAAAAACTGGATATGCCAAAAGCCGGATCTCCGCGAAAGCGGGGGTCCGGCTTTTTTTGTTGTTTGATCCAGAGGCTGTGCCGGGCGCGAGCCCGAACGGCATAGGCCATGTTTTTACCTCCTACTGGGCGCGGAGACTGGGGACCTCCGAGTCTGGCAGAGCCTCTGGAAGAAAGGGGGCGAAGTGCCTGAACGAGAAGATTTACAAGAGCGAGCGGGAGCTTCGCTCGGCGGTAGACCGCTATTTTGCGGCGATCTGCTACAGGGAGCCGGTGACAAGGATGGTGCCGGTGCTGGAGGATCGGGAGTTTATCAAGAACGGGGAACGGATCGTGATGCAGTGTCCGGCGCTCGACAAGTACGGGCACCAGCAGATGGCCGTGGAGACGGTGATGCGCGGCAAGAAACCGCTGATGCGCGAGGTCTGGACGCGGCCGCCGTGCCTGCCGGAGATGCTGGCGGCGCTGGGCGTGGACGAAAAGAGATGGGCGCAGATGTGCGCATCGGAGGAGCTTGGCAAAGCGTGCGCGCGCGCAGGGGCGCGAATCGAGATCTACAACATTCAGCGGCTGGACAGCTCGAACGCGAACGGCGCGAAGTTCCACCTGGAGCGGCGCTTTGGGTGGGACGAGGCGAAGGACGGCGGAACGGATGTTGCGTTTGAGCTGCCGGAGGGCGTGGCCGGATGGGAAAAGTAACGATCGATCTCACGCGCATCTCCGACAAGCAGCGCCGGTTTATGGAGGCGCAGGCGCGGTATGTGGCATACGGCGGCGCACGAGGCGGCGGAAAGAGCTGGGCCGTGCGGACGAAGGGAAAGCTGCTGGCGCTGAGATGGCCGGGGATCAAGATCCTGATCGTCCGGCGGACATACCCCGAGCTGCTGAACAACCACATTGAGCAGCTCTGCGCGGAGCTGGCAGGGCTGGCGAAGTATTCGCAGGTGCGGAAAACGCTGACCTTCCGGAACGGCTCGACGATCCGGTTCGGCTACTGCGCAACGGACAGGGACATTCTGCAATATCAGGGTGCGGAATACGACGTGGTATTTATCGACGAGGCCGCGCAGCTCAAGAAGGAATGGCTCGACGCCATTGACACAACGGTGCGCGGCACGAATGGATTCCCGAAGCGCACCTACTACACGCTCAATCCGGGAGGTCAGAGCCACGGATACTTCAAGCGGCTATTCATCGATCGTCTGTTCGAGAAGGATGAAAAACCGGAGAACTACACGTTCATCCAGGCGCTTGTCACCGACAACAAGGCACTCATGGAGGCGCAGCCGGAGTATTTGCAGACGCTGCAAAAGCTGCCGGGAAAGCTGCGGCAGGCATGGCTTGAGGGCCGGTGGGACATCTACGAGGGGCAGTTCTTCGAGGATTTTATAAACAACCCGGAGGGCTATCGGACGCGGCAGAACACGCACGTGATCGAGCCGTTCACGCCGGATCCGGGCTGGACGATCTGCCGGAGCTACGACTTCGGCTACGGAAAACCGTTCTCCTGCGCGTGGTGGGCGGTGGATTACGACGGCGTGATCTATCGCATACTGGAGCTTTACGGCTGCACGGATGAGCCGAACACGGGAATCAAGTGGTCGCCGGACGAGCAGTTTGCACGGATCGCACAGATGGAGCGCGAGCACCCGTGGCTCGCTGGAAAGCAGATCCGCGGCGTCGCGGACCCTTCGATCTGGGACGCCTCGCGCGGTGAGAGCGTGGCGCAGACGGCGGCGAGATACCGCGTTTATTTCACGCCCGGCGACAACAAGCGCATACCGGGCTGGATGCAGTGCCACTACCGGCTCCAGTTCGATGAGAACGGATACCCGCGCATGTATGTATTCAGCACCTGCAAGGCGTTCATCCGGACGATCCCGCTGCTGGTGTACGATGCGCACAAGCCGGAGGACCTGGACACGAGCATGGAAGATCATTGCGCGGATGAGTGGCGGTATTTCTGCATGTCAAGGCCGATCAAGCCGATGATCGCGGCGCCGGCCAAGCCGCAGTGGATCGATCCGCTGAACATGATGGGAGGATGAGATATGCGATACCCGGAGCTTACCGCGCCGGCGCAGAGCGAGCTGGTGACGGACACCTTCGCGGGCTACAACCACAACCTGCGCATCGGGGATGGGGAGTTTTACGAGATGGAGAATCTCACATCCAGCTACTATCCCCTGCTGTCGCAGCGCGAGCGGCGGGCGACCGTGATGAGCCTTGCAGGCGTGCAGGGGCTGCTTGCAAAGGATGCGCTGGCGTGGGTCAAGGATGGGATCCTGTACTACAACGGCCTATCCATGGAGCCAGCCATGTACGGTGTAACGCTGACGGCGGGAGAAAAGCAGATGGTTTCGATGGGCGCGTATATCTGCGTGTTCCCGGACGGGTGGTATTTCAACACTGAGGACGACACGGACAACGGCTTTATGGGCCGCGAGAACGCGGTGAACTGCCAGCAGACGGCGCTGACGGTCAAGGTGTGCACGGTGGACGGACAGATCATCACGATCTCGCACCGGCAGCAGGCAATGCCGGAGAATCCGGCGAACGATGCGTACTGGCTCGACACGGGCAAGCACGAGCTCAAGCAGTGGAGTGCGGTGCAGAGCCAGTGGGTGAGCATCCCGACGGTGTACGTAAAGCTGGAGGCAAACGGCATCGGAGCGGGTTTCAAAAAGGGCGACGGCGTGCAGGTGAGCGGGCTCCAAGGGACGGAGCAGGTGAAGAAGCTGAACGGCTCGCACGTTTTGCAGGATGTCGGAGACAACCACATCGTGATCATAGGGATCGTAGACGAGGACGCGAGCCAGAACACAGGGACGGTGAAGGCCGCGCGGCGCGTGCCGAAGATGGACTACATCACGGAGAGCGGGAACCGGCTCTGGGGCTGCCGGTACGGCGTGTCGGACGGAAAGACGGTGAACGAGCTGTACTGCTGCAAGCTGGGCGACTTTAAGAACTGGGAGTGCTATCAGGGCGTGGCAACAGATTCCTGGCGCGCAAGCTGCGGCTCGGACGGGCGCTTTACGGGCGCGGCCACGCTGGCGGACAGCCCGATCTTTTTTAAGGAAGACTGCTTCCACCGCGTTTACCCGAGCGCGCAGGGCGCGCACCGCGTCGTGGAGCAGAAGGCTCGCGGCGTCCAGCGCGGCAGCGAGCGAAGCCTCACGGTGATCGCGGACAGGCTCTATTACAAGGCGCGAGACGGCGTGTGCGTTTACGACGGCTCACTCCCCTATCTGATCTCCGACGCCTTCGGAACGGAGCTGTACCGCAGGGCTGCCGCAGGCGGCGCGCGCGGGAAGTATTACATTTCGATGCAAAATGCGCAGGACATATGGGAGTTATTTGTCTACGACACGCTCAAGGGGCTGTGGCACCGGGAGGATGTGCTGCATATCACGCAGTTCGCGGCGCTGGACGACGAGCTTTACATGCTGCGAGACGATGGGACGCTCATGACGGCATACGGAAGCGGCGGGACGCTTGAGGATGCCGTGGCATGGAGCGCGACGAGCGGGATCATGACCTGCGGGCTGACGGGGAAAAAGTACATTTCGCGGCTGAATATCCGGATGCAGCTGCCGGTCGGAAGTCGCTGCGACTTCTGGATTGAGTACGACTCCGGCGGGCAGTGGGTGCACGCCGGGCACATGGAGGGCTGGGGAATCCGGACGTTCCTGCTTCCGATCCGGCCGCAGAGATGCGATCATCTGCGGTTCCGGATGACGGGGACGGGGCCGGTAAAGCTGTTCAGCCTCAGCCGCATCCTGGAAAGCGGCAGCGACGCATAAGGAGGGGAAGATGGAAAAAGACACGGGCATGACGCACATCACGGATGTGCTCGGCGCCGACGGAGCGGGCGAGGCCATGCAGCCGGTCGGCGTGGCGCAGATCCGCACGGCGATGGAAACGCTCGAACAGTACAAGGCGAAGAAGGACGCGCTGGAGCAGCGCGTGATCGCCTCGGAGCAGTGGTGGAAGATGCAGCACTGGCAGAGAATGGACCCGAGCGGGAATCCATACGATCCGCAGTGGCGGTCGGCATGGCTGTTCAACGTGATCATGGGCAAGCACGCCGACGCGGTCGCGGCGTTCCCGGAGCCTGCGATCCGGCCGAGGGAGCCGGACGACCGCGCGGAGGCCGGTATGCTGACATCCATCGTGCCGGTGATCCTAGAACAGAACGACTTCGAGGAGGTGTACTCGGACTCCTGCTGGACGAAGATGAAGCAGGGCACGCTGATCTGGGGCGTATTCTGGGACGCCGGGAAGCTGAACGGGCTGGGTGACGTCTCCGTGAAGGAGATCGACATCCTGAATCTGTTCTGGGAGCCAGGCGTGACGGACATCCAAAAGAGCCGGAATCTGTTTTACACAGAGCTGGTAGACAACGACATCATCCGTCAGCGATACCCGCAGGTCGGAGACAGTCTGCGGGGCGGAAGCAGCGTGATCGCGAAGTACAAGACGGACGATCAGGTGGACACGTCGAACAAGTCGCTCGTGGTGGACTGGTACTACAAGAAGATCGTAAACGGGAAAAGCGTGCTGCACTTCTGCAAGTTCGTGGGTGAGACGGTGCTGTCGGCGACGGAGAACGACCCGAACATGCAGGCAGGGCTTTACGACGACGGAGACTATCCCTTTGTGATCGATGCGCTGTTCCCGGTGAAGGGATCGGTTGCCGGATACGGCTACATCGACATCGGAAAAAGCGCACAGGCGCAGATCGACCTGCTCAATCAGGCGATCATAAAAAACTCGGTGATGGCGTCCACGCCGCGCTGGTTCGTGCGGAACGACGGCAGTATCAACGAGAAGGAATACGCAGACTGGCGGAAGCCTTTTGTCCACACGGACGGAAATCTCGGGCAGGACTCCGTGCTGCCGATCACGATCACGCCGCTTTCGGGGAACTACATCAACGTCATCCAGAACAAGATCGAGGAGCTCAAGTGGACGACCGGCAACACGGACGTGAACAACGGCTCGGTATCCTCCGGTGTGACGGCGGCCAGCGCGATTGCCGCCTTGCAGGAGGCGTCCGGGCGGAGCTCCAAGGACGCGACGCGCTCGGCGTACCGCGCATACGCGCGGCTCATCCGCATGGTGATCGAGCGCATCCGGCAGTTTTACGATCTGCCGCGCAAGTTCCGCATCCGCGGGCAGCTCGGGACGGAGGAATACGTTACGTACTCCAACCAGAATCTCAAGCAGCAGGAAATGCTCGGGCTCGGCGGAGATGCCGTGTGGCGTAAGCCGGTTTTCGATATTGAGGTCTCGGCGCAGAAATCCTCGGAGTACACGAGGCTCAGCCAGAACGAGCTGGCGCTACAGTTCTATCAGCTCGGCTTCTTTGATCCGGCGCGGACGGATCAGGCGCTGGCGACGCTGGACATGATGGACTTCGACGGCAAGGACGAGATCAGCCAGAAGATCGCGCAGAACGGGACGCTCCAGCAGGAGCTGGCAAAGTGGCAGGAGATGGCGCTGGCGCTCGCAGAGCGGTACGACCAGGCCATGGCGGACGGGCTGGCACAGCAGATCATGGGAGCGGGCGGCGCGGCGCAGCCGGTGGCAGGAGGAAGCGCGGCAGTGGGAATGCCGAACGCAGAGGCAGAGGCGAAAAATGTGACGGACGCGCGCGAGCAGGCGCAAAAGAGCACGCAGCCGGAGTGACCGGCAAGAAAACGTATCGACCGCGCACAGCGCGACGAGATAAATTCACGGGATCGCCCACCGACGGGCAGAAAGGAGCAACATGCTTCACAGATTTACATTCCAGTTTTTCGCCGCCGATGATGGCGGCACGGGCAGTATTGCGGCACCCGCCCAGCCGGACATGAGCAGAGGCCAGAACGGGGCAACCGGAGCGCCGGAGGCAGGCCAGACAGCACCCGTCGCTCAGGTGCAGCAGGCAGAGAGCTTTGAGGAACTGATCAAGGGCCGGTACAAGGCAGACTACGAGCGCAGCGTGAAGGCTGCCGTCTCGGAGCGGCTCAAGGGAACCAAGCGCACGATCAGCCGCTTCTCCCCCATTCTCGATGTGCTCGGCCAGCAGTACGGCATCGACGTCTCCGACCCGGAAAAGGTGGACTACGACGCGCTGACCAGGATGCTGACCGACGACAAGCGGCTCTATGAGCAGGAGGCTCTGGAAAAGGGCATCCCGCTGGAGACCCTGATGCACATGAAGCAGGTGGAGCGGCAGAACGCGGCGCTGCAGCGCGAGAACGCGGCAGCGCAGGGCGAGATGCAGCGGCGGGCGGAGTTTGACCGCATCGTCGGAGAGTTCGCGGAGGTACAGGCGCTGTACCCCGGCGCAGATCTGGCGGTAGAGCTGGCAAACCCGAGCTTCGGACGGCTCGTCTCAAACGGCGTTCCGGCGCGCACGGCTTATGAAGTCCTGCACCAGCAGGAGATCAATGCCGCGCGGACGCGCATGGTCGCACAGGCGGCACAGCAGCAGGCCGTGGCCGGGATCCAGGCAAACGGCATGCGCCCACAGGAGGGCGCGGCAAACGCAGGAGCCGGAGTCCCTGTACAGTTCGATCCTCGGAAGCTCACGAAACAGCAGCGCGAGGAAATTCGCGCAAGGGTGAGACGGGGCGACAACATCGTTTTGTAAGCCCCGGGAAGGGAGCATAAATGAAACTTTTTGGCAAACAATTTCAGGTATTTTACGCGCCGCCGGACGCAGGTACTCTCGTCAACGCGACCGATACCTACGTAAACGCATACACGGGCGAGAAGACGGCGTTCTCGGCGCCGAACGATCTCTCGTCGACGATGAAGACCTACTACGACACGGAGCTGCTGGAGAACGCGCGGCCGAATCTGATCCACGCGCAGTTTGCTCGAAAGCAGCCGCTGCCGAAGGGCCGCGGCAAGAGTGTCGAGTTTCGCAAATGGAACACGCTGGCGGATGCGCCGGCACTGCAGGAGGGCGTGATCCCGACGGGGCAGAAGTTCGGCCAGTCGAGCATGACGAGCGCCATCGTGCAGCACGGCACCTACGTCACGGTGTCCGACCAGCTGGAGCTGCACGCGATCGACAACGTGATCCTCGGCGCGACCGAGGAGCTGGGCGCATCGGCGGGCACCACGCAGGACAAGCTTGTCCGCGACACGCTGGCTGCGGGCAAGAACGTGCAGTACTGCGACAAGGTCAGCGAAGCTGGCGCGCACACGAAGGTCGAGAGCCGCGCGGCGATGGACAAGACCTCCCGTCTGACGCCGACGGAGGTAAACAAGGCGGTGACGACGCTCAAGAAACAGAAGGCGCCGAAGATCGACGGCAAGTACATTGCCATCATCCACCCGTCCGTGACGTTTGACATCCGCGAGAACAAGGACTGGATCGAGGCGCACAAGTACGCGGACGTGCGGCCGCTGTTCGACGGCGAGATCGGCGAACTGCACGGCGTGCGCTTTGTTGAGACGACCGAGGCGAAGGTATGGTGCGACAGCACCTGCCCGACGAAGACCGGCGGCAACCTCTGCGTGTACTCCACGCTGTTCCTCGGCAAGGACGCATTCGGCATGATCGACCCGGAGGGCGGCGGCCTTGAAATGATCATCAAGAGCAAGGAGCAGGCCGGCGGCCCGCTGGACCAGTTCTCGACGATCGGCTACAAGTTCTCGACCGCGACGAAGATCCTGTACCCGGAGCGCATGGTGCGCGTAGAAAGCACTTCGGAATATTCCGAAACCGACGAGAAGAACTAAGGAGGGGCAAGCATGGCAGAGGTAAAAGAGCCGAAGGAAGAAGTTAAGGCGCCGAAGGCGGAGACGAAGACTGTGTTTTTGCAGCGTGCCTCCGAGACGGAGCAGCAGTTTGAATTTGTCTGCATCAACGGCAAGGCATATCAGGTGCCGCGCGGCAAGCCAGTGGAGGTGCCGCTGGCGGTGGCCGAGGTGCTGGAGCACGCACAGATGCAGGAGGCAGAGCTTTTCGAGCGCGTGAGCGCGATGCAGAAGCAGTGATACGGAGGGGCGCGCAAGCGCCCCTTTTTCAGAAAAAGGAGGCAGTGAGCAATGACAATCCGAGAGGCGATCGAGGCCGTAGACCGGCTCACGCCAAATCAATATGAGAACATCGACAAGGTCCGCTGGCTGAGCGAGCTGGACGGCGTCGTTTATCTGGAAATAGAAAAAACACACGGGAGCGGGAATCCCGTGTGCGAGCCGTGGGTGCGGACGCGCGATCCGTTTGACCGGGAATGGTGCGGATGCACGCAGCCGGGGCAGGATGAACAAACGTTCGCAGGATACCAGGAGACAGTCGATCTGGACACGGTGCTGCGCGTGCCGTGGCCGTATGACGAGATCTACCGCTGGTATCTGGAGATGAAGATCGCGGACGCAAACGGCGAGATGACGCGGTACAACAACGCGATGGCAAAGTACAACGCATACTACACGGCGTATCAGGACTTCTACAACCGCACGAACATGCCGAAAATGACGGCCCCGTTCATCCATCTGTGAGGTGCATATGGGGAGCCTGACTTTACAGTACCCGCCGATGACCGGCGGGGACGCCGCGCAGCAGCTCGACGGCCTGCGGCGGTATCTGATGCAGATGACCGACACGCTCAATGGGGCGGACTGGTCGGCGGGCGCGGTGCTGACGGAGATCTCGCAGGCGATCGATGCGGAAAGCCTTGCAGAGCAGGAGCGGAAGACGGAGCTTGCCGGGTACGCGGCGCTCAAGACGCTGATCATCAAGACGGCGGACTTCGCGGCCGAGAACTCCGAGGCGTTCCGGCTCAAGCTGAGCGGAAACTATGTGGCGGTGTCCGACTTCGGGAAGTACTGGCAGGAGGCCAGCATGACCATTGACGGCAACGAGTTCGGCATCCGGCAGCTCTACGAATACGCGGCGGGCGTGAACAATGCGTTCACGGTGAACTCGAAGCAGTATGTAAAAACGGGGCTTTTGTACTACGACGGCGTGAAGCCCGTGTACGGCGTGGGCGTCGGCAACATTGAGACAACGGTCGCGAACAAGAACGAAGTGATCGACAAGTCGCGCAATGAGCTTGTGACCGTGACGCCGGGGCGCGTGAGCTTCTGGCAGGACGGGAGCGAGGTTGCCTATTTGTCGGAAAAGAAACTCCACTTCCCTGCCGGCACGCTGGAGGCATACAACGCGACGCTGACGGGCCAGATCACGGCGGCGGCCGGATCGAGCTTCGGGCCGTGGAGCATCTCAGAGAGCAGCATATACCGCACCGACAACACATGGGGCGGCGCGGGGCTGTATTTCGGGATGAGCGGGCTTTCCATCAAGTCCGCCTTCAAGGTGGACGCGGACGGGAAGCTGACCGCGACGGGCGCGGACATCAGCGGAACGGTCAAAGCAAACGATCTGCTGCTCGGAAGTGCTGCCAGCGGCTATTCCAGCATCAAGACGCAGCTGCAGTCGCTGGTGGACGATGTGGCGGAGCTCTCCGCGCTGGCGGCGGCGGTAAGCGTAGACAAGTACGGATCGCTCACGTCGCTCGATCTCAACATCGGAAACCGCGGGTATATCAGCATCACGGGCGCATCGACGGCATACACGGCGATGGAGCTTTTCAGCTACGGCGCGGTGCGTATTCTGGCGGACAGCGGCGCGGTGTATCTGGCGCTGAGCGACAACAGCGCATACATCCAGATCGCGGCAAGCGGCGCGATCAGCATCAAGGGGACGAGCCTGAAATTCAACGGTGCGGAAATCGGCACTGCGGGAAACGTGACGCAGACCACGAAGGAGGAAGCATGATGGTAAAAGAGGTAAAGACGCTGCGGAGGAAGGTCGCCGAGGCGCTGAATGAATCAAAACTGCCGCCGGTCGTGGCGGCGCTGGTGCTGGACAGCGTCCGGACGGAGCTGGAGCGCATCGTGCAGATGCAGGAGGCGGCAGAGGCGGCGGCACCGCCGGAGGAGAAGGAGGCGGAGGAAGATGGCGCTTTACAGGGTAAATGAGAACGGCAAGGCCCCTGCCGGGCTTGGCGTGGGCGACGAGGTCGTGACCGCGGGCGGCACGTACCGCATCGACAGCGTCGGGCCGGACGGGCAGTACAAATCGACGCTCGTGAACCGAAATCAGACCACGCAGAGCTATCAGGGCGGCTATGCGAGCAGAAACACGCTGCCGGGATATTCGGACTACACGGCGGGCAGGCTCGGAACGCTCGAACGGGGCTACTCCCCTTCCGGCGCGGTGTCGCAGGCAAAGGCGTATTTGCAGCAGGTGCAGAGCCGGAGGCCGGGGGCATATCAGTCGCGCTGGGACGCGGAGCTGGATAAGCTCTACGACCAGATCACGAACCGGAAGCCGTTCCAGTACGACCTCAATCAGGATGCGCTCTATCAGCAGTACAAGGAGCAGTACCAGAGGCTCGGCCGGCAGGCCATGGAGGACACGATGGGGCAGGCGGCGAGCCTGACGGGCGGCTACGGCTCGACCTACTCGGAGCAGGTGGGGCAGCAGGCGTACAATGCGTATCTCCAGAGCCTCAACGACATCGTGCCGGATCTCTATGACCGGGCGTATGGCCGGTATCGGGACGAGGGGCAGGATCTCTACAACCGGTACGGGCTGGTCGAGGGGCGCGAGAACATGGACTACAGCAGGTACCGCGACACGGTATCCGACTACTACAACGACCTTGCGGACGCGCGGAGCGCATACGACTCGGAGTGGAACCGGGACTACACGCAGTACTCCGATCAGCTGAGCTACTGGGCTCAGAAGGCCGCACGGGAACAGGCGTACTGGCAGTCACAGCAGGCGAAGGCCTCAGGCGGCGGTGGCGGCGGTGGCGGTGGGAGCAAGGCCGGCACCGGAAGCGGCAAGGGATACATCGACAACACCTACAACAGCGGCGGCGCGGGCGGCGCGGCCGCGAAGACATACGATCAGCTCAAGCGAGGGCTGAGAGAGTGGATCGCGGCAGGACAGCCGGAAAAGGCGTATGAACTGTTTGTGAGCATGGCGGGGCAGCTGAATCTCAGCGATGCGAAGGGCAGAAAACAGTACAACGAGCTTGCGGCAATACTGAACAAGGCGGGGTACGGTATCCCGCTGGAGCAAGGAGAACGAGATGGCAAAGAAACGGACAGGGCTGGATGCGCTCCGGGAATATGAGGCGAGGAGCGGGCGGCAGACGCAGAGCGAGACTCAGACGGAGGGAAGCTCCGGCGGCGCGTGGCGCAGCGGCCTTGATGCGCTGCGGCAGTTCGAGGCAAACGGCGGCGGCCGGAACGTAAAGAACGGTGAGTTCAATCCGAACTACCGAACCATGACGCGGGCTATGTATGAGTCGGCGTATGAGCGATACAAGCGCGCGGCGGAAGCCCAGGAACGCTACAGCCGCGCGGCGGACGCCGTGGGCAGCAGCCAAGTCGGCGGGTATCTGATGGCGATGCAGCCGCTGCGGGTGAAGCAGCAAAATTTTGCTGAAAAAACGGTGGAGCACGATCAGGAGAGCGGGCAGCGGAGGACGCAGTACGAGCTGCGGCGACAGATCGAGCAGCTTGAGAAGGCGCGGGAGTATCAGCTCGCGTCGCAGGCGGACGATCCGGACGGCCTGCCGGAGCTGCGCGGGGCGTATGACGAGGTGAACGCCGGGCGCACAAAGCCGATGACGCTGACGGAGATGGACGAGGCACTGCGAGAGAAGCGGTATCGCCGCGCTGTGCTGGAAAAGTCCGTGTCCGGCAGGCTGGGAGAGTACGCGGTAGACCTCGGGCGCGGCGTATTCAAAGGCGGCTTTGAGCAGGCGATGACTGGTTTTGAGTCCGTGCTGGGCTATCTGGAGCAGGGCGCAAACGGCGCGGCGGCTTGGGCGCTTCGTGATCTGGCAAAGGCCGTGCCGGACGGCGGGCTGAAAGACAAAATGCTGGCGCTCGCGGACGATTTTAACAGCTACTACACGGGCGAGAGCATGACGAGCCACGAGGAGATAGCGCGGCTGCACCGGCAGGAGCTTGAAAAGCTCGAAGCGGAGATCGCAGACAAGTACAAGGGCGTTCCGCTCTGGATTCAGCAGCAGATGCCGTCTTTGGGAAACATGCTGTTCGGTGCGGGCGTGAGCGGCAGCGTTGGCGTCAACAACCTTGCGACGCTCGGCGTGACAGCCGGCGGCAACTCGGCGCTGGATGCGAAGGAGAAGGGCGCGAGCGATGCGCAGGCGCTGGCCTACGGCGTGGTCGCGGGCGGACTGGAAGTGTTCTCCGAAAAGCTGTTCGGAGGAAACCCGATCTACGACACGGACGCTGGTCTGGTCAACAGGGCCGTCGGCAAGCTGACGGACAACAAGACGATCATGAAGATCCTAAACAGCAAGGCGTTTGACATTGCGTCGGAAGGTCTGGAGGAGGTCGTGACCGAAGTTCTTGATCCGGTTGCGGAGTGGGCGATTTACAACGGAAGCAACACGGAATTTGCGGATGCGGAGTCGATCGGAAACGCATTTCTCGGCGGCGTGTTCCTCTCGGTGGTCGGCAACGTGGCCGACGCGCCGAACCAGATCCGGCAGGCACGCTATGAGCGCGTCCTGCGGACGGCAGGCTCTGAGCTGGCAGACATTGCGCAGACCGTAGACAGCGCGCCCGTGCAGGAGGCGGCGCAGGTGATACGGGACAAGATCGCTTACGGCGTGACGCCGGACGCGGCGGACATCGGCGCGGTGCTCGATGCAATCGATCAGGCAGGGGAAACCGTTGACGTGGAGCAGGTGCGTGAAGCGGTGACCGCAGAGGAAGGCGCAGCGGAGACGGCGCAGGCAGAGGCGAACTTTCAAGCTTACAGCAGGTATGCAGAGGAGCGGGACGCGCGGGCGCGGGCGGCGGAGGAGGAAGTATCGCAGGTGCGCGCGCAGGAATACACAGAGGCGATCAACGACGCGGAGGCGGACGCAGCGGATGCGGCTTTTGAGAAGCTGAACAAGGCGGAGGTCAGCGGCGCATTGGACGCACAGGCGCGCTGGCAGGCAGAGGATGCCCGCGCGGAGCGGCAGTTTGAGGTGGAAAGCCGTGAGGACACGGACCGGGCACTGAGCGAGGCTGCGCAGCGGTACGGCTATGACGAGCGGATGACGAGAGTGCTGCTTTCCGGGTACAGCGGGGCGCAGAGCACGCAGCAGTACGCCGAGGCGGTGAACGCGGCTTACGAGTACGGTAAAAGCGGAATGAGCCGCACAGCGGCGCAGAGAGCCGCACAGGGCATTGACAAGGCACTGGCAGACGAGGCGTGGAGCGCCGGAAAGGAGATCGCAAATGGCGAAAAAGCAGGAGCCGCGCGTATTGATGACGGCGGCAAACGGAATGCAGGTATGGATTCCGGAAAGCAGGCTGGAGCAGTGGCAGGCGGCGCAGGCGGCGCAGCGGCGCGATCCGCAGCGGGGAGAGCAGTCGCGGAAAGAATTGGCCTCGAAAATCGCGTCAGCGCTGCTGGACAGCCGTACCTGAGCGGCAAGGACATCGGGCTGAGCAAGGGCTCTGCGCAGCGGAGCTTCCGCGAGGCGCCGCAGAGCACATGGACGGAGGGCATGAAGGCCGCTGCCGGGACGCTGAAAAGCGCTGGCTTTGCGGATGTACACTTCACGGTTGGCTCGATCAGCGTGGAGAACCAGCGGGCGAAGGTCACGCGGTACGCCGACGGCGTGGCCGCAGGCAATTCGGTATGGGTCAACGCGACGGCGAAGAAATGGAGCGTTCAGCAGCTTGCAGACCACGAGGCGTTCCACCGGCAGGTGAAGGATACGCCGGGACTACTGGACAGCGTGCGGGCGGTGCTGGCAGACGAGCTGGGAGATAGCGGCATTCGGGAGCTTGCACAGCGGTATGCCGAGGCATACGAGGGCTGCTACGACGGCGAGGAGCTGGATGCGTACATCGAGGAGATCTGCGCGGACGCCTACGCAGGCATGGACCGGTTTCCGGAGGAAAAGGCACGCATCGTGCAGCAGGCCGCGCAGAGAAGGCTGGAGGCGCAGAGCGCAGAAAAATCCGGCGAGACCAGAGGCCCGCCGGAAAGTTATAGCATTGCAAAGACGCAGAGAATGCCATATCTAGCGCAAATAGAAGCGTTTTATAGTGGAGACAGGAAAACAGTCGGACGAATCGACGATATTTTTGTCAAGGATATTACAACGGGGCTTTCGCAATTTGGACTTGGGGATGCGCCATTCTTTATGCTGAAACGAAACCTTGAGAAAGTGACCAGAACGCAAGGAAACAACGCGAAGTACTCGGCACACGGCATAAGCAGGGATGTCATAGAACGATTGCCGAGCCTTTTGGAGTCACCGACGTTGGTCATATCAGGGAATGGCCGGATATCCGTCATTGTAGACGAATACGTAAAGACACAAAACGAAGATCATGCGCCACTGCTAATTGGGATCGACCCGAACGGCAGAGCAGACGGGAAGAACGCATATGAAATCAAAAGTATGTATGGGCGCGAGAACTTCAGGGACTGGCTTCTGCTGAGAGCGAAAGACAGCAGAATTTTAGGCGGAGATACAAGTAAGGCCGCAGCGTTACTCCGAGATGTCGGCATTAACATTGCCGAGCCGGTGGCATACGCTACAGACCTTACGCAGGACATTCTAACGAATGATGCTGAGAAAGTCAATGAGAAATTTTCTGCTGACGGGGACACGGCGACGCCGCAGGAGAACGACAAGGCTGCACTCGCCTACTTTGGGCGGACATACAAGTGGAGCGAGACGGGCTATGTGCTGCTGAACGGTGCACGCCTGGACTTCTCCGGGCGGCACGAGGGCGGCTCCGGCGGATACCGCAGCGTCGATCACAGAGACATCATTGACGCGCTCGGAGAAGACTATGGCGGGGACAGTTACACAGGCGGCATGGTGCGTTTCATGCAGGAGGGCAACATTCGCATTTCTCCGGAAAGCGGCGGTATCAACCTTGCCGTCATGCCGACGAAGGCGCAGATGGATTCGCTCAGCGACTTCATCAGCAAGGAGCGCGGAGAGGTCATTCTGGACATTGACGATGCACGCGGCAACACGATCTCCAGCACGGAGTATCCGTACGGAACACACGCGAACAAGGTGTTGCAGGACATCCGCAATTACTTTAACGACGGCACGCTGCCGGAGGTGAGCGATTCTCCGACGGTAGGCCAGTTCCGTTATTCGGTGGCGGAGGATGCGCCGGAGATTCAGGTCGAGAAGCTGCCGCAGGCAAACCGGGATCAGTTTATGCGATTTGCAACGAAGATCACGGACGATCTTGTCACGCCGCTGACTGCGCAGATGGAAACACTGCGGAAGGAAATGCGCCCGCGCGTGCTGGAGCTGGTGGACGAATTTCTGGAAAACGACGCGCTGAAAAGGTCCTCGGTCGAGGCGGTCTTTGAAGAAGCGTATGACCGCGCGCTGGAGCTCAACAGGGAGTTCTCCGAGAAGTACGCGACGCTGCAATACACCATCCGGAAAACTCCGGTCACGTTCACGGAGGAGGACACGAGACAGATCGAGCAGTACGACTATTTCGATGAAGCAGCGCTGCGGAAGCTGACGATCAAGGAAAAGGGCGGAGCCAGCATCGGAGAGCTGTATTCCGATCTTTCCGGGATGCTGCCGGAGCTGTTCCCGTCCGGAATCAAAAATCCGGCGAAGCAGATCATGCGGATCGCGAGCGTTTACAAGCGCATCAGCAAGGCACAGGCGCTGGCACAGCAGGTGGACAGCACGAATCCGGAATACTTCCGGGAAAACGCCTACAACGAATTTTTGGAGCAGCTGCGAAAAATCGTTCCGAAGATGCGGACAGAGCGCGAGCTTGCGCAAATCAGCATCGAGGAAGAAGCAAAGATGGAAGCCTATATGGCGGAGCGCGAGAGAAGGATCGCGGAGGAGGATGCGAGACTGGCAGAGGAAGAGGCCGCAAAGGCTCCGCCGGAGGTTTATGAAAGCCTGACGATGGACAGCATTCCGAAGAAGGCGCAGGACTATCTGCGCAGGGTGCGCGGGCAGACGGCGGCGGCGATCCAGCAGACGCTCTCGATGCCGTTTGCGGCAAGGCAGGAGGTCTTGAAGCCTGCCATTGAGGAAATGATGAACGAATATCTCCAGACCGGCAGGATCTCGCAGGAGACGATAGACAGGAGCTTTGAGGAATCGTACAGGCGCGGCGTGGAGATGGACACGGAATTTTACGATGAGTATAAGGACGTGAAAACGCGGCTGCGCGATCTGAAGGTCACGCTGTCGGAGACGGACCGGGCAGACATCGCGGACTTTGACGATTTCCGCCGGGCGGCATTCGGGCGGCTGCGCATCGCAGACGAGGGCGGTCTGCCGGTGGACGTTGCCTACAGCCAGATGCGGGAGCTGGCGCCGGAGCTGTTCCCGGCGGGCATCACGCACCCAGCGGATCAGCTGATGCAGATGTTCGAGGTGTCCAAGCGCATCGAGAGGGTGCAGCGGTCGCTGGACGAGTTCCACGGGGAAGAAGCGGAGGAATTCAAGCGCTGGGCCAAGAACGACTATGAGGCGAGCGTGGAGAACATGCTGGGCTCGCTGCGCGTTGCACGGCGGTATGCCGAGGCGCGGATGCGGCAGAAGCAGGCGCGGACAGTGCCAACGACGATGGAGGAGGTCAAGGGGCTTTACGCAGAGCTCAAGAGGCTGCGACGGACGTATGAGCGGGCGGCGGCAAAGAACCTGCTGACGGCGGAGGACAACAACGTGCTCAACCGGCTGCTGCGCGGTGATCTCGCGCCGGAGGACGTGCAGGGCATGGAGAACGCGAAGGGCATGGAGAACGCGAAGGGCATTCTTGCCATGTACGAGGCCAAGGCGGATTATGACGAGATGGCTGCGAAGATCGCGGACTGGAGACGCTATCAGAAGGCGCAGAGGCTCGCGACCGCAGATGCGGCGCTCAAAAACGCGGATCAGGCGAAGGACAAAGCCGCCGGCATCCAGTACAGCCGGGAGACGATGACGCGCAATGTCCGGGACATTTTCCCGGAGGCGGACGCGGAGATCATCAACAGGACGTACTTTGAGCCCGTCCGGACGGCCAGCGCGAACGCGAACAAGCTGAAAAACCAGCTGCGCGAGCAGGTCAAGGCGCTGGACCTGAGCCGGAAGGCCCGCAAGGGCGACGCCGTGAGCGAGGCGCACGCGGTGCAGCTGCTGGGCGAGGCGCAGGACAACATCCGCTATCTGGAGCAGCACCCGAGGGCGCAGGACCGGGACGGCAAGACGCTCAATGAATGGCGGCAGATCGTGCTGGATCTGTGGGCCACGAGCCCGGGGCTGGACAGGGCGAAGATCGAAAACGCCGTGGAGACGTTCCGGAAGATCTATGACGGACTCTTTGAACAGATGAACGAGGTGCGCATCCGAAACGGCTATGAGCCGATCAACTACCGGCAGGGCTATTTCCCGCACTTCCAGCCGGGGACGACGGACGGCATTCTGGGGCTGATGGGAAAGGCGCTCGGCATCGACGCGGAGGTATCGGCGCTGCCGACGACCATCAGCGGCCTGACGCACACCTTTAAGCCGGGCATCACCTACTTCGGAAATGCACTGGAGCGAATCGGATTTGACACGGCGTATGACGCGGTGGAGGGCTTTGACAAGTACGTGGAGGGCGCGGCGAGCGTGATCTGCTACACAGACGTCATTCAGAATCTGCGGGCGCTTGCGCAGCAGGTGCGATACCGCACATCGGACGAAGGACTGCGGGAGCGGGTGGACGACGTCCGGGCAAGAGACGATCTGACAGAGCACCAGAAGGAACTGGAGATCAAGGAGATCATGGACAAGGGACGCTTTTCGCTTTCAAACTTCGCGATCGAGCTGGACGAATACACAAATCTGCTGGCAAACAAGAAAAGCAAATACGACAGAGGCATTGAAAGTCTTGCCGGGCGCAAGGTATACAATCTGCTCAAATCATGGGAGAACCGCGTGGCGGCGAACATGGTCGCGGTCAACCCGGCGTCGTGGCTGACAAACTCCGGCGTCATCACGCAGGCGGGAGCACAGCTCAAGACGACATCCGTGCTCAAGGCGATGGGACAGACGCTCAAGGGATGGACGAAAGACGACGGCTTTGTAGAACGGAGCGACTTCCTCGTAAACCGGCGCGGAAGTGATCCGCTGGTCCGCACCTGGCAGCAGAGCGCGAGCGCGGTACTGTCAAAGCCGATGGACTGGATCGACACGTTCTCGGCAGACACCATTGTCCGGGCGCGGTACATGGAGAACATCGCGCGCGGCATGAGCGAGGAGGAGGCGATGCGCGAGGCGGACGACTTCGCGGCAAACGTGATGGCAGACCGCTCGAAGGGCGCGATGCCGACGCTCTTTGAGGCACGAAACCCGCTTATGAAAATGTTCACGCAGTTCCAGCTGGAGGTAAACAATACCTTCTCGTATCTTTTCAAGGACCTTCCGCGCGAGCAGCGGAAGAAGGGCGTCCGATATCTGGCGTGGGCGCTGTTCAAGTTCCTGATCGGGGGCTACCTGTACAACGAGGTATACGAGTACCTCATCGGCAGGCGCCCGATGCTCGACCCGCTGGGAATTCTCAACGACACGGTGGGCGATCTGACGGGGTACGAGCTCAACAATCTGGTGGACGCGGCCATGGGCGGCGGACTCATCAAGGAGTCGGAGCCGGAGAGTGCGATCGGGACCATTCGGGATATGGCGGTGAACGTCGGGCAGGAAGCGCCGTTTATCGGGAATCTGATGGGCGGCGGCAAGCTCCCCTTCTCCAGCTCCATGCCGAATGTAAAGAACATTCTGACGGCGCTGGACTCGGAGACCGCGACGGACGAGGAAAAGCTGGCAAGGGTCGGGAAGGAGCTGGTCAACCCGGCGGCATACTGGCTGCTGCCGTTCGGCGGCGGGCAGGTCAAGAAAATGTGGCAGGGCCTCAGCGCCCTGAAGCGGCAGGGCAGCTACACGGCGGACGGGCGGCTCCAGTATCCGATCTACACCGACCGCGAGGGAGACAAGGCGAACGCCGCCTGGCGGACGATGCTGTTCGGAAAGAGCGCGACGCCGGAGGCACAGGCGTGGGTCGAGGCGGGCTTCGGCGCGCTGAGCGAGAAAGCCACGCAGACGTATGAGGCGATGCGCGCCGGTGGCGTTGACCAGAGAGACAGCTATGAGCTCATCAAGGCCATGTCCAAGATCAAGAAGACCGACGACGCGACAGCGAAGGAGCTCAAGATGCAGATGCTTCTGTCCTTTGACATTGAGGACAGCGGGAAGGTGCTGTACTACTACAACATGATGGCGAGCGACAAGGAGAAGGCACAGATCGACAAGCTGCTGGAAGCCGGCGCGGATGTGGGAGAGTATCTTCGATACATTCAGGCGGCTGCCGGGGTGACCGGCGAGAAGGACGCCGACGGCAAGACGATCTCCGGAAGCGTGAAGGACGAGACGCTCCAGCTGATCGACGGCCTTGATCTGACGCCGGAGCAGAAGACGGCGCTTGCTGCGGACAGCTACACGTTGACCGGGTTTGAGCCGTGGACGGAAAACCACGACAGGCTGTACAAGGCCGTTTCGACCGGAAAGGACCTGCGCAGCACGCTCAAGGAGCTGGAGAAGGCAGGATATGAGCCGAAGGTGATCCGCGAGGCGATCACGGAGATGTTCCGCGAGGAATATCTGGCGGCAGACACAGCCGGGAAGGCACGGCTCAAGGGATACCTGCGGAACGCGTTCATGGTGAGCGGGCTTTCCAGGAAGGAAGCGGAGAACAAGATCAAGAAATGGGAGGAGGCGCAGAAGTGAGCGCAAGCAATGTGATCCCGGCGGCGCGGGTCAGCCCGCGCATTGCGAACGGGTGTATTTGCTGGTATGAGGGAGACACGTTCTCCCTCCGGCTCCGGCTGGAGATGGAGGACCAGGACGGCGCGGCCGTCACGGTCGGCGCGTCGGACAGCGTGAAGATCACGTTCTACGACCGGATGCGGACGCAGGTGCAGCAGTTTGTGTTTTCCGGCATTGTGGGAAACACGGTGACGCTCGACTTCACGGAGGACGTCAGCGCGAAGTTCCCGCGGGGGCTGTATCACTATGACATTCTGTACACGCACGGAGACAAAACGACGCTTGCAAGCGGGAACATCGTACACGTGGAGTAAGGAGGCGAGGGTATGAAAATCGAGATCCCGGAAAGCGTGATGGTGACGATCCACGGGCTGATCTCGCGCGGCATACAGGCCGTGGAGGTGTCGGACGCGGGGCATCTGATCTTCACGCTGACGGACGGGGCGAAGATCGATCTCGGAGACATCCGAGGCCCGGCAGGGCCAAGGGGAGAAGCCGGACCGCAGGGGCCGGCCGGACGAGACGGAGCAGACGGAAAGGACGGCGAGACCGGGCCGCAGGGTGCGCAGGGGCCGAAGGGAGACAGTTTCCAGACCGTGGTGGAGGACGACGGAAACGGCAACATCACCATCCGGGCGCTGACGACCGAGGGAACCGGAACGAGCGGGCAGAACGGATACACGTTCACGCCGTCAGTCAGCCCGGATGGCATCATCAGCTGGACGAACGACGGCGGGCTCGTGAATCCGGAGCCCGTGAACATCAAAGGGCCTGCCGGAGCGAATGGGCAGCAAGGGCCTGCGGGAACGAACGGAAAAACGCCGGTGAAGGGGACGGATTATTTTACGCAGGCAGACAAGGAGGAGTTTGTGCAGGCGGTGCTGGCAGCGCTGCCTAATGGAGACACGGAGGCGTATTGATGGCGAAGGTAGTTGTAACAAAGGCGAAGCTGGAGACGCTGGCAGATGCCGTGCGCAGAAAAGCCGGGGTGAGCGGGAAAAAGACGATCGACGAGCTGACACAGGCCGTGGATGGAATCAACGTAGGGACAAACACGGCGGACGCAACGGGCGGAGCGGAACAGATGCTTGCGGGATACACCGCATACGGAGCGGGAGGCAAGTTTACGGGGGCGATCGAGAGTTTCAGCGGGTGGGAGGTTGCGCCGTCCGCGGCGCCGACGACCATCAAAGGCCGGCGCTATCTCGCAAGCGACATGACGATCAAAGCGGCAAGGCTGCAAGACAGGACGGTAAAGCCGACGACAAGCAGGCAGACCATCAGCAAGACGGATGCCGCGTGTTACGGGCTCGGCACAGTGACGGTGGAGGGCGCGAAGCTTCAGGCGTGCAGCGTGACGCCGAAAGACACAGAGCAGAACATCACGCCGTCCGGCGACTATATCGGATTCTCGTCTGTGCACGTCGAGCCGATCAAAAATACGATTAAATTCATGAGGTTCGTCATGCAAGGAGGCGGCGGAAACGGGCTGCGAATACCAAACACGGACGGCGTTACAAGCATACTTGAGTGCAGCGTACTCAGCGGGACAAAGCTGGAGGAGGTCACGGAGAGCGGCGTCGTGCTCGCCGCTTTCTGGTCAGAGGGTAAAAGCCTTGTCAAGCAGGCGTCACACAACGGGGTCCAGGCAATCGTGACATACAATGAAAACCTGAGCTGCGCGGTAGGGCAGGATGAGATCATCATGATGAGCTCGCTGACGGGCACGAAGTTCTCAGGACCGCTCGCTGTGTCGGTATACGGAAGGTGAGGTGGGAGACATGGCAGAAAAAGAATTAAGATCGATCCAGTTCCCTGGACTGGAAGACCGGTACGTCGTGCCGGAGGGCGGTGGCGGAGCGGCCGGCCCCGCCGGAAAGGACGGCATCACGCCGACAATCGGCGCAAACGGCAACTGGTATCTCGGCGACGAGGACACCGGGAAGCCGTCCCGCGGTGAAAAGGGCGATCCCGGTGCAAAGGGCGCTGACGGAGCAGCCGGTAAAGACGGCAGCGACGGATACAGCCCGGAGGCGACTGTCACGCCGATCAATGGCGGCGCGAAGATCATCATTAAGGACAGAAACGGCACGACATCCGCAAACGTGATGAACGGAGCACAAGGGCCGAAGGGCGACAAGGGAGACCCCGGCGCACGAGGCGAACAAGGCCCCGTTGGGCCGAAGGGAGATAGCGGCGCGCAGGGCATCCAAGGGCCGAAGGGCGACAAGGGCGATCCCGGTGTGCAGGGGCCGCGCGGTGAACAGGGCCCTGCCGGAGAACGAGGCCCGAAAGGAGAGCCGGGGACGCCTGCGGTGACGGCGGCGGACAACGGAAAGTTCCTGCGGGTCGTGAACGGAGTCTGGACGGCGGAGTCCGTTCCTTCGGCGGGAGGTGCGTCGTTTTGAGTGAATATTTGACAAACGGTGCGGCGCTGACCCACACGGCAGACCGGATTCGCGCAAAAACCGGCTCGGCGGCAAAGCTCACTTGGGACGACGCAAAGGGCTTCGGAGATGCGGTGGATGCGATTTCGGCAAAAGAAAGCATACAGCACGCGGAGATTCCGGACTATGTGAAGGATGAGGCGCTTGCGGTGGCGGAGAAGGTCAAGGCGGTGCTGAAAGACGACAGCATCGTGTTTGCGGCGGTCTCCGACTTTCACCACGCCGGGCCGCAGACAGACGGCTGGCAGACGAACATCAACGCCGGAAATCTGCACGCCTGCATGGCGCTCAAGGTGCTGGCGTACAGCCTGCCGAGGCTCGATTTTGCGTGTATGCTCGGCGATGTGACGTTCGGAAACGCAAAGACCACGACCGAACTGATGCAGGCACAGTTTGACGAGATCAACGGCTGGCTCGGTGAGGCATGGCGCGATGTGCCGCAGTTCCGAACGGTCGGAAACCACGACACCGGAGAGTACAGCACGCTTGTCGGCGCGGCATTCCTGAAAAACAACATCGGGAAATACAACGAGGGCGCGGTCTACGGAAGCGCGGAATGCGGCTACTGCTATCGGGACTTTCCGGACAGAAAGCTGCGCGTGATCTGTCTGAACTCCTGTGAGGGCGAGACGACGGGAGGCGCAAGTGCTCCGAAAATCTTCTCCGATGCGCAGCTGATGTGGTTTGCGGAGACGCTGAGCGATGTGGGAGGCAAGGCCGATGCCGCCAAGTGGGGCATCCTCGTGCTGGCGCACTATCCGCTCGATCTGGGCGGCGCGTATCCCGCGGGAAACATCGTAAAGGCATATGTGAATGGAGATATGGCCTCGGTCGGCGGAGAGCGGGTGAGTTTTCGCGGGAAAAACGCGGCGAAGTTCATCGCAAATGTCCACGGGCACAATCACTGCTTCCAGTTCGGAAAGCTCCACAGCGTGGAAAACGGAAAAGGCACACAGTTTGACGCATGGCGGATGTGCACGCCGAACGCCTGCTTTTACCGCAACAACTCCGGCGTCGTCACCATGTACGGGATTTCGTTCGGTGATCCCGCGGCCTACGACAAGACGGCCGGAACGGGCAAGGACACGGCCTTTAACATCAACGTCATCAATCCGTCTGAGCAGGTGATCTATTCGTTCTGCTACGGCGCAGGAACGGACAGAACCATCGGGTACGCGGCAACGGTCTATCACAGCATCACGAACACGCTGACGCATGTGACGACGAGCAATGACGCGGTCGCTGCCGAGGACGGCAGGGAATATACGGCGGCGCTTTCGGCGGTGAGCGGCTACACGATGGAGACGGTCTCGGTCACGATGGGCGGCGTGGACATCACGGCCTCCGCCTACACGGAAAGCTCCGGTGCCATCCGCATCGCGAAGGTCACAGGCGACGTGGTCATTACGGCGAAGGCGGCAAAGGTTGTATCGTATCATAACCTTGTCCCGATCGCTGTGGACACGAGCGGGGCCTCTGCGCCGTATACGGATGGGCAGATGCTCAGCTCCAGCGGCGTATTGTCGGCAAGCAGCCACTTCACGACCACCGGCTTTATCCCGTTTGACGGCGGCGCGGTTCATATTTATCGCATTGGCGGTGACGGCATTGCATGGAACGAATATGGCGCGAGGCTGGCGTGGTACAATGCCGACTTTTCACTGAAAGGAAACGTACTTGGCTACAATCAGCTCGGGAACAGCATCTATTTCCCGACCAAGGTGGAGGACCCGAACGCCGCTGGGGCATTTTCTACAGACGAAAATGTTGCACCGCCGAAGGGAGCGAAGTATTTCCGTGTGTCCGCCAAGGGCAAGGGCGCGGATCTGATCGTAACACTGGACGAAGAAATCACATGACGGGCAATGCCTGCGAGAAAGGAGCACAAGATGGAAGACGGGATTCAGGCGCAGATCGCCTCTGTGGAGGCGCGATGCAAGAGCAACTCGCACAGGATCGACGAGCTGGAGGCAGACAACAAGGCGCTGCATCAGCTGGCGACCTCGGTGGAGGTGCTGGCCACCAAGCAGGAGACGATCGAGGAAAACGTGAACGAGATCAAGGCCGATG
>ENA-OUQO01000138-OUQO01000138.1-human-gut-metagenome-genome-assembly--contig:-NODE-138-length-35160-cov-13.688392_pt1 | contig 35160 bp, 16 predicted proteins | sample MGYA00237944_ERZ548825 | MGnify/ENA primary metagenome ERZ548825 (study PRJEB26490, sample SAMN05194700) | human gut metagenome | biome: terrestrial biome; feature: human-associated habitat; material... | reverse complement strand
AGGGACAAACGCCTTGCCAGCGACCACAGCATCACCATCCGCGGCTGCGAGTGGTACGATCACGCCAGCGAACAGGGCGGCAGAGCCATCAGCTTCGTCAAGCAGTTCTATGGACTCAGCTACCCGGAGGCCGTGTCGATGCTGCTGGGTGATGATCTCTGCGGAAGATATCCTGCGGCAAAAGAAAAGGAACCAGAGCCTGCGAAGCCCTTTGAATTACCGCCGAAAAACGAGTCCATGCGTCGGGTATATGCCTATCTGCTGCAAAAGCGATGCATCGACCGTGAGATACTCAATGCCTTCGTGCGCAAGAAGCTCATCTACGAAAGCTGTGAAAACTCCAGAGATGGGGTGAAGGAATATCACAACGCCGTGTTCGTTGGGCTGGACGAACACGGCGTTCCTCGTCATGGACACAAGCGTGGACTGTACACCATCGGTAAAAGCTACCGCGGCAATATTGAAGGGAGCGACCCGAAGCACAGTTTCCATTATCTCGGCGGAGATAACACGCTCTATGTATTCGAAGCCCCTATCGACTTACTCTCCTATATCTCCCTCCACCCAGAAAACTGGCAGGAGCATAACTATGTGGCTTGCTGCGGGACATCCTCCATTCCGATGCTGGAGATGGTACGGCAGTTCTCACAGCTCCGGCAGGTATATCTCTGTCTGGACAATGACGATGCCGGTCATGCCGCCAGTGAGCGCATGGCAGCGCTATTGAAAGAACACGGTCTCAATGCAGTTCGGCTCGTGCCGCAGCGAAAAGACTGGAACGACGATCTCAAGGCAGAACAGGAAAACAACATGGAAAGGAGCGAGCTATGCCAAACCTTCTGCTGACAATGTGGGACACGATCAAAAACTCCAACATCGGGATATTGGTCGCGGCAGGGCTGGGGATGTTCGCCATCATCGGCGGACTCTCCATGCTGTCCTACCACTATACACTCAGCGGCATCAAGTCCCGCACCGTGGGTGATGGGCAGCACGGCACGGCGCGTTGGGCGACCGATAAGGAGATCCGCCAGACCTATGCCCACGTGCCGTTCAAGGTCAGAGACTGGCGCAAGGGGGTAAACCTTCCCGCGGAGCAGGGGCTGGTGCTGGGCTGCAGGGGCAAGAAAGATGAACTGACTGCGCTGGTGGACAGCGACGACATCCATTGCCTGATGATCGCCGCCTCCGGCGCGGGCAAGACGGCGTTTTTCCTCTATCCCAACTTGGAGTATGCATGTGCATCAGGTGTCAGTTTTCTGGCTCTGGATACCAAGGGTGACCTCGCCCGCAACTACGGCTCTATCGCCAAAAAGTATTACGGCTACAAGCATATCTCCGTTATAGACCTGCGCAACCCCACCCGCTCGGACGGCAACAACCTGCTGACGCTCATCAACCGCTATATGGACATCGCCAGAAAACAACCGGACAACCTCGCTGCCCGCGCCAAAGCCGAAAAGTACGCCAAGATTCTTGCCAAGTCCATCGTAAGCCCGGAGGGAAACTCCGACCACGGGCAGAACGCCTTCTTCTACGATGCGGCGGAGGGCTTGCTGTCTTCCACGATCTTGCTGCTTGCAGAATTTTTGCCGCCGGATGAGGAGCACCCAGAGGAACGACGGCACATCGTGTCGGTATTCAAGCTGGTGCAGGATCTGCTGGAGCCGGCGCGTGGTGCTCGGGGACGCTCCCGCTTCCAGCTGCTCATGGACAAGCTGCCGTCCGAGCACAAAGCACGCTGGCTGGCAGGCGCCGCACTCAACAGCTCCGAGCAGGCGATGGCATCCGTCATGTCCACGGTGCTGTCCCGGCTCAACTCGTTCCTCGACAGTGAGCTGGAGCAGATCCTGTGCTTCGACAGTGCCATTGACGCCGAAATGTTCGCTGCCGAGAAATCCGCCATCTTCCTCATCCTGCCGGAGGAGGATCAGACGAAGAACTTCATGGCGGGCTTGATGATCCAAAACCTCTCCCGTGAACTGTTCGCCGTAGCAGATGAGAACGGCGGCAAGCTGAAAAACCGCGTCATCCTCTTCTGTGATGAGCTTGGCACCATGCCGCCCTTTGATATCCTGCCCCTATTCAGTGCAGGACGCTCCCGCCGCTTGACACTGGTACCTATTATCCAATCCATGGCGCAACTGGAGAAGAACTATGGTAAAGAGGGCGCATCTATCCTGATGGACAACTGCCAGGATGTGATCAGCGGCGGCTTTGCACCCAACAGCGAGGCGGCAGAGACCTTTTCCAAAGCCCTCGGCAGCCGCACGGTTTTGTCTGGCACAGTCAGCCGGGGCAAGAATGACCCCAGCCAAAGTCTGCAGATGATGGAGCGCCCTCTGCTGACGGCGGACGAACTCAAGTCAATTCCCAAAGGCAGCTTCATTGTGCAGAAGACCGGATGCCACCCCATGCGCACTCGCTTGCGGTTATTCCTCGAATGGGGCATCACCTTCGACGAAGAATACCGTGTGGCGGAGCAGTCTGCCCGCAAGGTCTACTACGCTGACCGAGAAGCGCTGACTCGTGCCATTCTGAAGAAATACCCGCCCAAGCTGCCAGAGCAACAGAGCAAGCGCTCCTCCAAGAGTGCTGGACAAATGCACGATTCACCCATGCAGGACATGATCATTACCGAGGACATCGATTATGCGCACCAGCCGAAACGACACGCCTATAACCTGCCCCATCAGGAGGATACACCGTGAGTTACTTTGATACCATCTATGCGGATACCCTTTTGCCGCACCGCGCAATTCCTGTTTATATGTACCTTAAAGACCGCTCCGGCAGCACCGGAAGCTGCTGGCCTGGCGTCAAGACCATGGCCAAAGACCTCAATCTCTCCCGCAGCACGGTCAAGCGGGCACTGACAGATCTGGAGCAGCATGGCTACCTTGCCAAGCTGCCTCGGTATCGTCCAAATGGGAGCAACACATCCAATCTTTACACGCTTTTATGAGCAAAAGTGGTTGGTATCAAAATATGACGTTGAGGTCAAAAGGCTCTTTTCATCGGTATGCCAACAAAATAAAAAGCGACCATCTCCATCAACGGTGGAAAATAGTCGAATAAGATCGGGGCTTATAATGCTTTTCAATGACCATGTCAGGCCAGTAGTGGATTATGAGGTCGACAATACAAGCCCCTCCGTTGCCGAAGCAGCTTCTTGAAGTTAATAGCTGAAATTTTAGCGCCAAAGAAGAACTTGCACGGTATCCTGCCGCGAACAGGCATATCATCCACATGATATTGGTTTCGCAGAGTAGAAGGGATGACATGAAAACACCTCATCTGCATTTTCTTAAATTATACCACACTATCTCTTGTATTTCACCGCCTTTTTAGTAAGATGCAATGTTCATAAACCGCACCTTTTGACCTCAATGTCAAAATATGATACCAACCACTTTGCCTGAATAAAGTGTCAAATGATTTCGTTCCTCCAAGGAGGAACTGCGCCTATTTGTTGAACCGAGGACGGGTTCAATATGAGCCCACCAGAACAGCCCACTCTATCGGAGATTAAGGCAGAGAAAGAACAAGTGTATTCTCTTTAAACAAAGGCACTATGCGCATAGGTAGAGGGAGCGCATCCTGAATTGAAAACCATCTTCTACTATGGACGAATTTACATTTTCCGAGGGCCTTGGTATAATAAAACAAAGCGCAATTCAAGATGTTTGATGCTTCTCGAAGCTGTCGCAGAGCACTCTTTTTCAGCACACTCTGCGGCTTTGGGAAGACGGCGCTTTGTGTTGCCCGCATGCGGCATACTGCCCACCTGTCTTATGGTGCATTTTAATACGCGGCATTCTGATTGACGGATGGTTTGGCTAAAAGTTTGACTTTTGCCTAACTAAAGTTTGCTATGCAAGCGATGTAAAATGGATTATAATAAGCATGGTATAGAGTAAACAGATAGGATGAAGACCATGGAAGAAAATGTAACACATCTGCGTTCTCAAAAGGAATTGGTCTGCATCATGGAAAAGGCCAGTAAAGAGGGACACCTGCCGGAAACCATCTTAAAGGAGTTTGCAGGGCGTCCTTTTCCCATGCCCGCGTTGTGGGCCTGTAGGGACTACTTTCACCAGCTTGACATGGAGACATGCAGAAGCCATCCGGCATTACCGCCGATCCTCGCCCTACTTTCGGCCATGGAGGGGGATCTGGATAAGGCAAAGGAATATGTGCTCCTTCTGGGAGAGACCCCAAGGCACTGGAAGCCGCAGGATTTTCATGAAAGAGACTATTATCGGATCAGTGCGGAGCTGGTCATGCCCTACATAAGCGATGGTATGTTTCTGCGGATCATATTCTTCCTGATAAAGGCGGGCATGGTGCCGGTCAAGTCGCTTACGCTGTCTGCCAGCCGTCCCAGCATATTGAACGGATTTCGGGACTTTACAAGATTCGGCCCCTATCTGGAACGGTACAAGGATACGATATCTGAGACGGTGCATCAGCTGTATGGCAGCGTCGGAAAGAACGTATATGAGATCCTGCTGGCGGAATGGTGCTATCAGAATAATGACTGCTTCAAGGCGCTGATTCTCGTGACCGGAACGATCCCCCTGATCGAACAGGAGAGCGACATGCGCTGCCTGTTCGTGGCGCTGGCGTTACAGATGAGGATCCTGCTCATGAACGGACAGGCGGGCACGGCAAAGCCGCTGGTGGAAAAGATTCGAAACCGTATTCATGAGACAGGCTGGGAGGAGCTGACCTCCAGCTTAAATGCCTTAGAATGCCTTGCGGCCTGCTACGACGGACAACAGGAAACGATCATCGAGTGGCTCGAAAAAACCGCGCCGGATGAAAACGGCGACATCTATATGATGGATATGTTTGCCTGGCTGGTAAAGGTGCGATGCTATTTGCAGACAGGCAAAAACATGGCCGCCTATGTGCTGGTCAAGCAGCTCATCAACCTTCTGGAGTTGGGAAAGCGTCCTATGGATCTATGCGAGTGCCATATGCTTCTGGCCATCATTTACCATAAAGCGGGCGATACGGGCCGCATGTGCGATGAGCTTGAGACAGCCCTGGCGCTGGCGAAAAGATACCGGTATATACGGCTCCTTTCGGACGAGGGCAGCTGCATGGTGCAGATGCTGTCTGTTTACCAGCGGGAAAGAGGTCCGGATGCCTTTACCGACCAGATCATTGAGCTTGCGGGGAGCGTAGGCAGATACTTTCCCAATTATCTGAAAGCCCCGGCGGAATGTTACGAGACGCTGACCGCAACGGAGAAAAAGGTGCTGTGGCTAATGGCGCTGGGAATGAGCAACGACGAGATCGCGGAAAAGCTGGGCCGAAAGGTGGGCACAGTGAAGTTTCACAGCAACAGCATTTTCCGAAAGCTCCGGGTGTCAAACCGGCAGCAGGCAGTGAACCGCGGGGAAACGATCGGCCTGCTATAACACGCGGCGGCCGCGAAAAACAAAACATAAATTGATCAGAGACTTATGATGAGGGGGCGCGCCCCCTCATCCCGTGGGTACCCACGGGATGATACCCTTCTGAAAACCTTGCGACTTTTGCCCGCTGTGGTCAGACGGGCATAAACAAAACCTGACCACTATGCAAAGGAGGATACACACATGAGAAAACGTATCACAAGCCTGCTTCTTGTGCTGGCCCTGTGCCTGACGCTGCTGCCCGCATCGACGCTGGCGGCGGAGGCGCAGGGGCAGGCCGGTCAGGAGCAGACGGCCCTGACGCAGGGAAACGACGGACAGACGCAGGCACCCGGCCAGAATGGTACGGGCGAGGGCGATAAAACGTCCGACGAAGTACCTGACGAAGCGCCTGACGAGGCGGTTTCGGCTGTACAGGCGTTGATCGACGCGCTGCCGGCAGCGGAGGACATCTCGGACGCCAACGCGGACGAGGTCTCCGGCCAGCTGGACGCCATCGACGAGGCGAAGCAGGCCCTGACGGAGGAGCAGGCGGCCCGGCTGGACCTGACCGGATACGACGCGGCGGCTGCCGCGGTGCTGGCGCTGGCGGGAGAGCCTGACGCCAACGAGCCCGTGCTGCTGGCTGCCATCGCCGGTACGCAACCCGGCGGCAGCGGCACGGCGGAGAACCCCTATCAGATCACCGGCGCGGCGGAGCTCATCTGGCTGCGGGACGCGGTGAACGCCGGTGCGGCGAACACCTGCGCGGAGCTGCAGCAGGATGTGGAGTACGTGGATGAGGTCTGGACGCCCATCGGCACCAGCGAGCGCCCGTATACCGGCACCTTCAACGGCAACGGCCACACGATCCGTGTGTGGCTGCATGGCTGGGGACAGGCCCTGTTCGGCTATGTCGGCGCGGGCGCGAAGCTGACGGATCTCGCCGTGACGAAGCGCCAGAGCGAGAATTATTCTCTCAATGCCAGCGCTCCCCTGGCGCGCATCAACGACGGCACCATCACCCACTGCTGGTACAGAGGCGCTATAACGGCCAAGGGCAGCCTGGGCGGTCTGGTCTATACCAACAACGGCACCATCGAGGCCTGCTATGTGTACGCGGGCGAACTGGGCGGCAGCCGCATCGAGATGTACTACGGCGGCTGGGCAGGCGGCATCGCCTATGAGAACACGGGCACCATCGCCAACAGCTATTTCTACGGCGACATAGCGCAGGCCCAGTCCGGCGGCACGGTGCAGGACATCATCGGCTGGGGTGCCATCACCCATAAGAACAGCGGCACGGTCTCCAACTGCTACTACGGCGCGGACAGCGACGACGGCTACGGCGGCAAGACAGAGGACCAGTTCCGCGGCGGCGAGGTCACATACCTTCTCAACGGCGGCACAGCCCGGGACGACTGGCGGCAGAACCGCTATGCCGGCGATGATACCCCCGTGCTGGACCGGAGCCATGCCCAGGTCCGGAAGTCCGGCGACTACTATGTCAGCCTGTATCCCCATGTCCACTGCATCTGCGGCGGTGGCACCACGTCCGGCGGCCATCCGCAGCACAGCGACGTGACCTATACCGCGTGGACGGACGACGAGGCGGCCAGCCAGTACGGCGCCAGCAGCTATACCGCGGCCAACTCCCTGCCCAAGAATCCGGGCAAGTACTATCTGACAAGCGATGTGACGTTGCGTGACACCGGCACATGGCGTCCCGCGGACGGCACGGTGCTCTGCCTGAATGGTCAGACCGTCAGGGAGTTTGCTTTTGATACGCCCGCGTATGACGCCATTACCGTTGGCAGCGGCGTGACCTTCTCCCTGACGGAGTGCGCCTCGATCCAGGGGTATATCTATTGTGCCAGCAGCCGCAGAGCGGTCCACACCGTGAACAACAGCGGTACGTTCAACCTGTATAACGGACGGCTGCGGGGCACCACCAGCACGGCCGACGGCGCGGCTGTGTACAACAACGGTACATTCAATATGTACGGCGGCATCATCAGCAACAACGGTACCACCGCGCGGGGCGGCGGCGTGTATAACGCCGGTACGTGCAATCTCTACGGCGGCACCATCACCAACAACGGCACCGGGGGCGGCGTGTATAACAACGGCACGCTGACCGTGGGCGGCACCGCGACGGTCACAGGCAACAGCCCCAACGTCTATCTGGCTGGCGGCACGACCATCACGCTGAACAGCGAGCTGGACGAAAGCGCCCGCATCGGCATCACGGCGGAAAAGCAGAGTGACCTTACCGATACGGCGGACATCACCGTGGTCAAAGGCGGTGCGGCAGCCCTGAACTGCTTCTTCCCCGACGATGACGGCACCTATGACCTGTCTGATGCCAGCGGCAGCAGCGATATTATTCTCCATCTGATCCGGGATCATACGCACTGCGCCTGCGCCCACAAGGCGAAGTACGCCAAGGACATCGGCAGCCACACCGAGCATGTGGACCACGAGTTCGTGGCGTGGACGGATGAGCTGGTGAAGGAGCAGTACGGCAGCGACACGACGCGCACGGCAGCCACCGCCATGCCCAAGGTGGCGGGCTGCTACTATCTGACAGACGATGTGACGCTGGGCGGCAGCTCTGCGTGGACGCCAGTGAATGGTACTATCATCTGCATGAATGGGCATAAGGTCACCAGCTCCTCCGCTATCGGCAGCACGGTATATATCGAGTCGAATGTCCATGTGGTTCTGACTGACTGCAAGGCCAGCGGTTCCATCTCCAACACCAGATCCAATGGTGCCGCCGGACTGAGCAGCCGAAATAGTTTCAACTATACTAACTCCGAGAACTGTACCATCGACCTTTTCGGTGTCACCGTCTCCGGTACCGGCAGAAGTGTCGCAAACTACACAGGCAGCACCGTTAATCTGTATAACAGCACCGTTTCCGGCACCAAGTATGCCATCTACAACACCGGTACAGTGAACACTGCCGGTACGGTCAAGACCACCAGCGATACCGTCGAAAGCGGATATTACTGTGTGTATAACTTCGGTACGCTGACCGTTGATGGTACGCTGACGGCGAATGGCGGCGACGTAGGAATATACAATGCGGCCAATAAGGACGGCTCGCAGCACGGCACCATGACCGTCAACGGCATTGTCACCAGCACCGGCAGCAGCAACGGTCTGAGCAACGGAGGTGTGCTGGCGGTCACCGGTACGCTGACGGCCATCGGCAAAAATTTGCATGGACTGTATAATAATGAACACGGGACGCTGACCGTGAACGGTACGCTGACCGCCGCCGGAAACGCCAGCAGCAACAAAGCCAACGGCCTGTATAACGCCGGCGGTACGGTCACGGTCAACGGCACGCTCACCGCCTCCGGCGGTCAATACAGCGTATACAACTACGGCACGCTGAACCTGAGCGGCACGGTCAATGCCAACAAGAATGTGTATCTCGGCAAGGACAGAACCATCACCGTGGTGGGCGAGCTGGACAACGCCACCAGCATCCCCGTCCAGACCTCTGCCACACCTGCCGCCGGCAGCCCCGTGACCATCGCCACCACGGAAAACGCCAACTGGATCAAGGCGGGCAGCTTCGTCAGCTGGACCCCCAGCAAGTATGCCGTCAGCCGCGCCGACGAGGGCAGGACCGTTGTGCTGAAAGCACATGAGCACGCATGGGGCTATACGCGCAGCGATGACGGTGCCACCATCACCGCCGCCTGCGCAAATACGGACGGCCTCTGCGGCGGCGCCGACGGCGGCAGTGTCACCATCCAGGCGCCTACTGACCTGACCTACAACGGCACCGCCAAGGCGGCCACGGTGACGGAAACTAAATGGACTGCGGATGATGTGAGCGCAATCACCTACAAGCAGGGTGAAAAAATACTCTCCTCTGCCCCCACCGACGTAGGCGAGTATGCCGCAAGCATCACCGTGGGCGGTGTGACCGCCAGCGTGACGTATGAAATCGGCAAAGCTACTCCAATGGCGAAGGACTTCGTCTTCGCCGCCCCTGGCAACCTGAACTACGACGGCAATTCCAAGATAGTGACTGTTTCTTCCACTAAAATCAGCATGGACGATGTCACCGTGAAATACTACGATAAAGACGGTGAGGAAGCCGAGCCTAAGAACGCAGGCGACTACATCGTCAAAATCGACGTGGCCGAGAGCACGAACTATGCTGCGGCCATAGGTCTGACGGCGGATGGCTGGAAGTTTACCATCGCGAAGAACACAACTACGCCGGACGTGACGCTGAGCGGCGACACGGTCTACAAGAAGGATAAGATCGAGCCTACGGCGACCGTCAAGATCGGGGATACTACGCTGATCGAGGATAAGGACTACACCGTTACTTACGGCGAGAACACGAACGCTGGTAATAACGCGGGCACCGTGACTATCGCAGCGAAGGGCAATTATGACTTCACGCAGGTTGTTAAGATGTTCGACATCACCGCGCAGATTATCCAGGTCACCGCGGTCAACAAATCCTCCCGCGTGGGGCAGGACATTGTCGAACTGACCTATACGCACACCGAGGGATTGCCTTACGAAGGCGACACCTTCACCGGCGCGCTGGAAACGACTGCGGACAAGGATAAAGCGGGCACCTATGGCATCACGAAGGGCACGCTGACGCTGGGCAGCAACTACAACATCGTCTTCACGCCTGGCACCTACACCGTGGAGGATAAGCTGCCGCAGGACAGCTTCGCGTTTAAGGATGTTGTGGACGGCAAGGTGACCAAGACCTATGGTGACGCTGACTTCACCGTCGCCGCCACCGACGAGGCAGAGGGCAGCAGCGTGTCCTATGAAAGTACCAATACGAATGTTGCTACTGTGGACAGCACTGGCAAGGTGACGATCCACGCCGCTGGCACCACGACCATCAAAGCCACGGCGCATGAGACGAAGGACTACACCGAAAAGGAGATCTCCTACACCCTGACGGTGGCGCCCAAGACGCTGACTAAGGACGACCTGACCTACTCCGGCCCGATCACCAAGGTTTACGACGGCAGCAACAGCGCACCCAGCGATCTTACCGTTTTCGTGAAGCCCACCTCGCTGGTGGGCAGTTACACGCTTACCATCACCGGCAGCGCCAAGTACAACAGCAAGGACGTCAAGGACGCGGACACGATCACCTTCACGCCCGACGCCATCACCGAGGGCAACTACCGTCTGGCAGCCACCGAGGTGCTGACCATCACCGGCGCAAGCATCACAAAGGCGACACCGACCTATGAAAAGCCCGCTGGCGTGACGGCGAAATACGGTCAAACGCTTGGTGATATTGCGCTGGCAAACCCCGAAGGCACTACACCCGGCACATGGATCTGGCAAACGCCGCAAACGGTGCTTGACAAAATCGGCAGCTATATGTATGATGCCAATTTTAAGCCGGATGACCCAAACTATAAGGGGGTAGTCGGTGCCGCAATCACTGTAACCGTTGGTAAAGCAGACGGCAGCAACCTCAAAACGGTCGAGCTGACGCAGAAGTACACAGATGCCTCCGAGCATACCTACACGCCGGACTGGTCCGGTCTTCCTAATGGACAGACTTGGAGCTACGGCTGCGAAAGCTCGTCCACGCTACTGACCAAAAATGATGTTTCCGCCGAAAGTGGCAAGCTGACCTACGCAATTTCCGGCGGCAAGGCCGGTGACATCGTCACTATCACCCTGAAAGCCTCCTGCAACAACTACGAGGATTTCACCATCACCCTGACCATCACCCTGACAGAAAAGGATGATCAGCAGGCACTGAAGCTCACCGGCGGCACCACCGTGGTCTATGGTCAGACCTTGCAGCTTGGTACCAGCGGCGGCTCCGGCACCGGTGCTGTGACCTACACAATCACCGATGTCGATGGTCAAGCGACCATCGATGCCGATGGCAAGCTGACTCCTGTCAAGGTCGGCACCGTAAAGGTAAAGGCCACCAAGGCAGAGGATGCAAACTACAATGCCATCACCAGTGCGGAGGTGGAGATCACCATTACCAAGGCCACGCCCACCGGCGAGCCAAAGTACACGGAGATCACCACCAGCGGCAAAACTCTGGCGGACGCGGCGCTAACGCTGGACGGCAGCACTCTGAAGCCCAATACCGGTACGCTGGAATGGGTGGATGATAAGGGCAATGCCCGGCCCGGCGATACCAAGGTGGAGGCCAACACGAGCTACAAGTGGCGCTTTACGCCCGCCGATGCCAACTACACGACGCTGACCGGCTCCATCGAGCTGTATCACAAGTCCAGCAGCGGTGGCGGTGGTTGGTATTACACCTACCACACCATCAAGGCGACTGCCGGCGCGAATGGTTCTATCTCTCCCTCCGGCTGGACCTCTGTCCGTGAGGGCTGGGATCAGACCTTCACCATCACTCCGGATAAGGGCTACGCCGTAGCCAAGGTACTGGTGGACGGCAAGAGCGTGGGCGCAGTGACGTCCTATACCTTCAAGAACGTCACGAAGGACCACACCATCGAGGCAGTCTTCATGAAATCCAACGGCAATCCTCAGACCGGTGTATTCGTGGATGTTCCAGAGAACAGCTACTACGAGGAGGCGGTCGATTGGGCGGAGGAGAACGGCATTACACAGGGAACTGATGATACTCACTTCTCCCCGAATGATATCTGCACCCGTGCGCAGGCTGTGACCTTCCTGTGGCGAACAGCTGGCAGCCCCGCACCCAAGAGCACGACCATGCCGTTCACCGATATCCCCACGGGCAGTTACTACTACAATGCCGTCCTGTGGGCAGTAGAAAATGACATTACCAAGGGTACCAGCGGTAGCACGTTCAGCCCGGATGCCATCTGTTCCCGTGCTCAGATCATCACTTTCCTGTGGCGCTCCGAGAAGTCCCCAGCAGCGGGTACAGCCAATCCCTTTGTTGATGTGAAGTCCACTGCCTACTATGCCGATGCGGTGCTGTGGGCTGTCAAGAAGGGCATCACTATGGGAACCACCAGCACGACATTCAGTCCCGATGCAGATTGCACCAGAGCGCAGATTGTGACTTTCCTGTGGAGGACCATGGCCGAATAAGCTGGGGCAATACGAAACTATTAATTCGATAATTCCGTAAAAGAAAACAGACAGCGCGGTTGGCGGGCTACAGCACCGCCTCCGCGCTGTCCTTTTCTCAGAAATCCCTATACGAAACCCACAACACTTTGAGCCGTGCCATCCAAAGTTCAACAAATTTACTGGCCCGATTGCAGTATCCCGTTCTGCAATAGAGAAAGGCAAAACAACAACGGCGTAGAGACCATTCCTTTTTTATTTTGCTGATATCACAATGAAAAGGATCTGACCTCAATGTCATAGCAATGATACCAAGTTTTTATTCAAATAAAGCACAGATAATATCGTCCCGCCAAGAGGAGCCTGCACCCATTCGCTGAACCCAGGATAGTTTCATAGTGAATCCGCCAGAACAGCTCACTCTATCGGAGATCAAGGCAGAGCAAGAACAGGCGTACTTTCTTCAAGCACGGACACTATGCGATAGAGGCGTGCAACTTGAGCTGAAAAGCGTCTCCTACTTTGGACGGATTTACTTTTTTCAATGACTTTGGTACAATAAAAAAAGAAATCTATAGGGCAGAGGTTTATGACAGCGAGGGTACCCTCGCTGTCCCACGGGGTTCCCCGTGGGACAATTCCATCTCTGCCGCAGGGAGGGAAGCCCGTGACCGACAAAAGCGCCATCATCGTCAAGCCGTCTGCCGCACAGGTGTTTGAGACTCTTTGGGAGCGCGGCAGGGTCCTCTTTTGCAGCGCGCCCTGCGGCTTTGGAAAGACGGCGCTGGCCGATACGCTGTTGGATGGGCGGCTCGTTCTGCGGCTGAATGCGGCAGACGCCGGCTTTGCGCTGCCTTCTCTGGAAGATGCGTGGGACATCCTGCTGATTGACGAGCTGCAGCGTATACAGGAAGAACGGGACTGGCAAGTTCTGTGTGCGCTGATTCGTGAAAGCACCGACCGGCGCTTTGTGCTGCTCTCACGCGGCATACCGCCCGCCTGCCTGATGGCGTTTCAATACGCAGGCATGATGACCGTTCTCAGCGCGGAGGACCTGTTGTTTGACCGCGAGGACATCCGCCGGCTGCTGCAAGCCTGCGGCGCAGAGGCGACGGACTCTGAGATCGGCGCGATTTTGAAGGAGACCTCCGGCTATCCGCTGGGCACGGCAATCATCGCGCGGCACATGGCCGCGGGGCAACCCTATGGCACGGAACTGACCGCGCAGGTATGCAGCGAGGTATTTCTCTATTTTGAAACGGCGGTTTACCGGCGCTTCGATCTGCCGATCCGACGATTCCTGCTGGAGCTGTCGCCCTTTGAACGCTTTGACCTGGAGCTGGCCCGCATCGTCAGCGGAGACAACAACGCCGCCGCGCTGCTGGATACGCTGTGGCGGAATACGACCATGCTGCAAAGCCGCGATATGCGAAGCTACCGCTTCTGGCCGCAGTTCCGCCAATTCCTGCTCTGGGAGCTGGAACGGGAGTACACGGTGGAAAAGCAGCGTACCCTGTTTATCCGCGGCGGGCTTTACTACGAACTGAAGGAAGACTTCTCCAGCGCGCTGGACTGTTATACCAAGAGCGGCGACCACGCCAAGGTCTCCGAGCTTCTGATCCGCAATGCGGAGCTGCATCCCGGCATGGGGCATTACGCGGAGATGGAGCAATACTACCGCGCGCTGCCGGAGGCGGAGATACTCGCATCCCCCTCGCTGATGCAGGGCATGAGTATGCTCTGTGCCCTGAGTGCGGACTATGACGGATCGGAGCACTGGTACGGATGCCTGAAACGATTCGTAGAACGCAGCGGCAAGGAGGATGCCGCAGGTCGACAGGCGCGCGGCCGTCTGGCATGGCTGGATATCTCACTGCCGCAGCGGGGCGTGAAACGCCTGACGGACACGATTCCTGCGGTGTTCCAACTGCTGACAAATAAGGAGCTGTCGCTGCCGTCCTTCTCCGTCACCAGCGCGCTGCCCAGCATCATGAACGGTGGCAAGGACTTTTCCCCGTGGAGCAAAAAGGACGACCTGCTCTACCGCACCATGCGTATTCCGGCGGAGGCCGTGCTCGGACGGGACGGCGTGGGTCTTGCCGACTGTGCCATTGCGGAGAGCAAGTTTGAAAAGGGGGAGGACATCTCGCCCCGGATGCTCCCCCTTGTGCAGCGCATGAACGACATTCGCCGTGAAGGCACGCCGGACATCGAGTTTGCTGCCAACGGTCTTCTGGCACGAAGTCTGCTGGCAAGCGGGCAGAGCGAGGATGCACGAAAGACCATCACCGACCTGCGCCGTCAATTTGACGAACGGGAGCTGACGCGGTTTCTTCCCAACATGGACGCCATGCTCTGCCGCATCGCGCTGCGCACCGGCGATCTGGACGAGGCCGACGCATGGTACCGCGCCAAGGCGCCGCGGGAACCGACGCATATCAATATTCTCAAGCGCTATCAGTATTTCACACAGGCCATGGTGGAGCTTGCCAACGGCAAGCCGGACAGCGCTCTGCTGACGCTTACGCCCATGGAGCCATACTGTACCGCCTGTATGCGTTACATCGACACCATACACCTGAAGGTGCTGACCGCCATCGCCCTGTATCAGAAAAAGAACGAGGCGTGGTGCGAGCCGCTGACGGCGGCGCTGGCGCTGGCGGAGGAATACCGCTTTATCCGCACGGTGAGCATTTACGGCGCGGCTGTATTGCCGCTGCTGAATGCTCTGGAATGGTCGGGAAATGCGAAATGGCACAAGCGGCTGATGGCCGATGTGCGGGCGCAGGCCGCCATGTATCCCCGCTTTTTACAGCCGAGGATCGCTATGAGCGATGCGCTGACGGCGGCAGAGCTGCAGGTGCTGCGGTTGGTCTGCGCGGACAAGAGCAACGCGGAGATCGGAGAGATACTGGATATCCGGGTCTCAACGGTCAAGAGCCATGTGAGCAGCGTGCTGAGCAAGCTGGGTGTGAACCGCCGCAGCGAGGCCAGGACCGCCGCGAAAAAGCTGTGGCTCATTTCAGAGGATCAATAAAACAATGCCCGCACGGCGGGTTGAACATAGAATCATTCGCTGATATTCCAAAGGAGGATGCTTATGAAGAAACGAGTATTGAGTCTGTTCATGGCACTTGCTCTCTGCCTTACCATGCTGCCAACGGCAGCACTGGCGGAGGAAGCAGGCGCGGCGCCGGACACCGGAAATGTCGAGAGCGTCTACACCATCGGCGACGACACCGTTGTGCAGATCGGTGAGGAGAGTGACCCGGTACAGGTGGCCCAGGCGCTCATCGACGCGCTGCCGGAGGATGTGACGGCAGAGAACGCGGAGGAGATCGAGCAGCAGCTTATGGCCCTTGAGGCGGCGTTGGAAGCGCTGACCGAGGAGCAACTGGCCCTGCTGGATATGACCCGGTACGAGGCGCTCTGCGCGGCGCTGGTGTCGCAGGTGTCGCTGACCGCGGAGCGGGGCGGAGAGCACGCAGACCACCCCATCTGCGGCGACGCGAGCTGCAATAAGCATGGAGCGTCCCTGACTGACTGGGTTGGTGTTTCTGAGCTGTCCGATGACATGGAGGAGGGATATTACTACCTGACCGGCCCTGTGACGCGAACCAGCACATGGTATCCCAAGGATGGCGTGGTATTGTGCCTGAACGGGTATAGCATCAGCATGGACGTGAAGAATAGTAATAATGATAGTACCATTTGCGTGAACGGAGGCGTGACCTTTACGCTCTGCGACTGCCAAAATAAAGGCACTGTCACGCACGGTATGAACGGCACGGCCAAGTATACCGGCAGTGGCGTGTGGGTCGAAAATGGTAACAGAGCTGGGAAAGCCAATTTTGTGCTCTACAGCGGCAGCGTCAGCGGTAACGAATATGACAACGCTTCGATAAAATTTGGCGCCGGCGTCCATCTTGGCGCCGACGCCAGCTTCACCATGCACGGCGGCAGCATCAGCGGCAACAAAACCGCGGGCTACGGCGGCGGTGTGTATGTGCAAGCCGGTACTACCAGCTTTACCATGACCGGCGGCACGATCACCGGAAACAGTGCCGGCCATGACGGCGGCGGTGTGTATGTGAAAAACGGCAGCTTCACCATGACCGGCGGCAGCATCACCGAAAACACGGCAGGCAGCGGCTGCAATGGCGGCGGTGTGTATGCGGATATCAACGCCAACGTTACCTTGTCCGGCGCGCCGGTCATCACGGAGAACAAAGACGCGGACGGCACAGTGAACAATGTTTACCTTGACAAGGATGAGGTTTATGGAGAAGGTGGGACCTTTATCGGTGAGGGCGGCTTGAGCAGCACCTCCAGCATCGGCGTGACCGTGGACGCGGGCAGGATGCCCACAACGGACGGCGGTTATACCACCATTGCTGAAGCGGCGGAGGGCTATACGATCACAGCTGATGATGCGAAACGGGTCTCCGCCGATGCAGGCACGGGTTACAGCGTGCGGCAGAAGGACAATGCGCTTGTGCTGGTCAAGGGCGAGCTGCCCCACGAGCACCCCATCTGCGGCGAGGTCTGCGGACATACCGGCGGCACCCACGCTGACGCAGACTGGACGGCATGGGACGGCGTGAGCGACATCGTGTACGATGCCAACAACACCGCCTATGTCTATCTGACGGGCGATGCGGAGCGGGATACCACCCTGACTGTGGAGAAAGGCTACACGCTCTATCTCTGCCTGAACGGGTACAGCCTCACGATGAAGGCTGAGGGCGAAGTGATCAGCGTCACCGGCAGCTTCACCCTGACCGACTGCCGGGGCGGCAATGACACCAAGCCCTACGGTAAGATCACCCACGCAGCCGGAGTCGACGGCCGCGGCGTGAGCATCACAAGCGCGGCGGACGCGAGCCTGTCGGAAACGGCCGTCTTCACCATGTACGGCGGTGAGATCAGCGGCAACAAGGTGAGCGACAGCGGCAGCATCAACTACGGCGGCGGCGTGCGTGTGAGCGATCCGTACAGCACGTTCACCATGCTCGGCGGCATCATCACCAACAACGAAGCCACCAACGGCGGTGGCGGCGGCGTCTACATCGGCGGCGGCAGATTCGAAATGTCCGGCAGCGCCGTTATCACCAGGAACAAGACCGCCAGCAGCCTGGGCGGCGGCGGTGTGTTTATGAACGGCAGCGACACCGTCTATGCCCTGAACGAGTTCATCATGTCCGGCAATGCGGTGATCTCCGAAAATACGGCCACCAACGGTAATGGCGGCGGCGTGTACATGAACAGTGCACCCGAGGTCACCATGAACGGCGGCAGCATCACCGGCAACACCGCGGCCAACAACGGCGGCGGCGTGTATGCGTTTTCCGGCACGTTCACCATGAACGACGGCACCATCGCCGGCAACAAGGCTACCGCCAAAAACGGCGGCGGCGTGTATGTGGAAAGCATCGGCACGACATTCACCATGAAGGACGGCACCATCGGCGGCAGCACGGCTGCTGACGCCAATACTGCGGACTACGGCGGCGGTGTGTATGTCAAGAACGGCACGTTCACCATGTCCGGCGGCAAGGTCACCGGCAATAGCGCCACCGAAGACGGCGGCGGCGTGCGTCTCGACAAGGGCACGTTCCACATGAGCGGCAGCGCGGTCATCTCCCGCAACACCACCGACACCTACGGCGGCGGCGTGGATGTGAACAACGGCAGCTTTACCATGAGCGGCGGCAGCATCACCGGCAACAACGCCGCGGGCGACAGCCCCAACTGGAGCGGCGGCGGCGGCGTGTTTGTGTACGATGGCGGCAGCTTCACCATGAGCGGCGGCAGCATCACCGGCAACAACGCCATCCGGGGCGGCGGCGTGGAATTGACCGGCATCAACAACACGATGACCGTTTCCGGCAGCGTGCAGATCATGAATAACTGGCGGAAGGGCACGCTGAACAGCGCAAGCGGCGTGTATGAAAAGGGCAGCAGCGGCAAGCCCGAAAACCTCTATCTGTACAGCGGCAAAACCGTTGCCATCGGCACGGACGGTCTGAATGCGGACGCACACATCGGCGTCAGCACAGAGGACTGGCCCGATCCCGGCAGCCCGGTCAAAATCGCCACCAACGCGACGAATGAGGAGTCCCACTACACCGCGATCTTCACCCCGGACGCGGAAGAAGCGGACTACAAGATCACCAAAAAGAACGATAACGCCCTCTACCTCAGCGCGCACGAGCATACCTGGACGTACACGGCGGATGCTGCCACGCATACCATCACCGCCAAGTGCAGCGAATGCCAGCAGACCGGCGGCAGCGTGACGCTCCAAGCGCCCGATGAAAGCACGCTGACCTACGACGGAAACGGCAAGGCGGCGACGGTGACTGCAAGCAGCAATTGGCAGGGTCCGGCGGTGAGCGGAATTACCATCGGCTACACATATGAGGTCAACGGACACCCGACGATGCTTTCGCCAGGTGAAGCACCCATCAACGCACGCGCCTACACCGCCAGCATCACGCTCGGCGGCAAAGAGGTCAGCGTTCAGTACACCATCAACAAGGCAGACCTGACCGTCAAGGCAAAAGACGCCACCATCGTCTACGGCGACACGGCGGTCAGCAACGGCGTGACGTATAACGGCTTTGTGAACGGCGAGGATGAAAGCGTCCTCGGCGGCGAGCTGACCTATACCTTCAGCTACACTCCGGGCATGGACAAAGGTCTCTACATCATCACGCCCGAGGGAAAGACCTCCGGCAATTACGACATCACGTTCACCCCCGGCACGCTGACAGTCGAGCAGCGCGAGGTGACGCTCACCTGGTACAACTATGAAAACCGCACCTACGGCGACGGCAAGTATGTGCTCGCCACGGCGGGCAACCTGCTGAAAGCGGACGTGGGCAAGGTCGTGGTCGAGTTGTCGGGCAACGCCGCGAATGCGTCCGGCACATTCATCGCCACTGCCGAAAGGCTGACCGGCGACAAGGCAGACAACTACAAGCTGCCCGAGAACGCCACGAAAGAGTACACCATCGGTCTGGCGGCGCAGACGCTGACGTTTGAAAAGACCGGCGACCAGTCTGTGACCTATGGCGAATCCCTCGCCAACCCGGCAACGAATAAGAGCGCGGGCGGCAGCGCTGTGACGTATTCCAGCAGCGACCCGAACGTCGCTACCGTGGACGAAAACGGCACAGTCACCGCCAAAAACGTCGGCACAACGACCATCACCGCCACCGCCTCCGCTGTGGACGGCAAGTATTCCGAAGCCAAGGCGACCTATCAGATGACCGTCACCGCGCGCCCAATCTTCCTGACCATCACCCCGGTCACATACTACTATGGTCAGCCCGGCGTGACCTTTACGCCTTCGCTCCGCACTGTGAGCGGCTCGCTGGCAGAGGGCGATGACTACAAAACACTGAAGCTGTCCTGGAGCAGCGTCGGGACGATGTGGAAAGCCGGTACATTCGACGTCAATGCCACAAGCTACAATTCCAATTACAACGTCACGTTTGACGGCACGGGCAGGCTGATCGTCCTACCGAGACCCATCACCGTCACGGTTGACGCGGCGAGCCGCGTTTACGGCGGCGCCGACCCGGCGTTCACCGCGCAGCAGACCGGCGGTATGGGCTTTGTGAACGGTGAGACCGTCGCCTCGCTCGGCTTGAGCCTGAGCAGCACCGCGACCGCAACGTCCCCCGTCGGCAGCTACAACGTCACCGGCACGGCGAGCAACGGCAATTATGCCGTCACGGTCGCGGGCACGGACGCGCTGACCGTCACCGCAAAGCCCATCACCGTCACAGTGAACGAGGCAACCCGCCCCTACGGCGAAGCGAACCCGACGTTCACCGCCACCGCTCTGCCCGGCGCGCTGGTCGGCGAGGACGCCATCGCATCGCTGGGTCTGAGCCTGTCCGCTCCCACGGCGACCACGACCTCCGATGTCGGCAAGTACGATGTCACCGGCTCGGCGAATAACGCGAATTACAAGGTCACCATCGACGGCGCGGGCAAGCTGACCGTCGCCAAGAAGGAACTGACCGAGAACGATCTCGTGTTTGCCGACACCCCGATCACCAAGGCCTATGACGGCAAGACCGACGCGACGGTCACGGTGCAGATCAAAGACAGCGCCAAGGTGAAGGAAGGCGACGTGCTGCCCACTGTGACCGGCACTGCCACCTATAACAGCAAGGACGTCCAGACCGCGAACAAGGTGACGTTCGTCACTGCCAAAACGGAAAGCGCGAACTACATCCTCCCCGCGGACCTGACCAGGGAGCACGAAGCCAGCATCACCAAGCGCGTCCTCACGGTCGGCAAGGCAGACACCAAGCCCAAGACGTTCGACGGCAACAACAACGCGACCTTCTACGTTACGAGCGTGGCGCTGGACAATCTTGCCGATGGCGAGACGCTTACCATGGATGCTACAGGCGCGCCCGGCGATTACGGCATTTACGACACCAGATTCGACAGCGCCAATGTCGGTCCGCGCACGGTCACCGGCACGGTCGCGCTGCTCAGCAGAGTTACGAACTACACCTTTGAGGATGCGGACGGCAACCCGACCGACACCGCGACCTTTACCGGCGACGGCGAGATCGTGAAGGCAAGTGCCCGCGACCTCGGCACAGTGCGTCTTGAACAGCGCTATACGGATACGGATGAGAAGGAATATCTGCCGGATTATAAGGCGCTCATGCCCGCTAACGCCGGAAAGCTGACGTATGACGTGAGCTATGAGGTCACAAAGGGTACGGCGAGTGTAGGGAAAAACGATAAGGAAGAAGCCACCGGCAAGCTGACCTATCAGATCAGCGCGCAGGCTGGCGCGGAGATCACCTGGACCTTCACCGTCCGTTCGGACAACTACGAGGATTCCACGTTCACGCTGGTCGTGGCGATCACCGACCGCGACCAACAGGAAAACTTCAAGTTTGAGAACACGACCGTCAGCAAAACCTACGGCAACCCGACCTTCACCGTCGCCGCCACCGGCGCGGAAGATGGCAGCACCGTGACCTACACCAGCAGCGACGAGACTGTTGCCAAGGTCGACGAGGACGGCAAGGTCACCATCGTCGGTACGGGCACCACGACCATCAAGGCCAAGGCGTCCGAAACGGCGGACTTTGAGGAGAAGGAGATCTCCTACACCCTGACGGTGAAACCGAAAACGCTGACCAAGGATGACCTGACCTACTCCGGCTCGATCACCAAGGTTTATGACGGCAGCACCAACGCACCCAGCGGTCTTACCGTTTCCGTGAAGTCCTCTTCTCTGGTGAATGGCGATATTCTCACAGTTAACGGTACGCTGCAATTCAACAGCGCCAATGTCGGCGATGCGAGCGAAATCACCTTTACCCCGACGGCCATCACCACCGGCAACTATACACTGGCAGCCACTGAGGCACTGACCATTCCCAGCGCAAGCATTACGGCGAAGGAAGTTACCCTCACCAGCGGCATCAATGCCACCAATCGCTGCTATGCGAAGGATAATAAGGCGGTTGCGCTGACCAAGGGCACGCTGGCCTTTACCGGCCTTGTGATCGGCGAAACACTGGATGTAAACATTCCTGCCACCGGCACGATCTCCGATGCCACAGTTGGCACATACAATGTGACTTACTCCGGCGTAACGCTGAAAGACGGCACCACCGGCAAAGCCAGCAACTATAAGCTCGTGGGCTCCCTGCCCACTGTCACAGTGACCATCAGCAAGGCTGCCACACCTGTACTGGCGGACATTCCTGTCAGTTTCAAGTACACTGTGACCACCGGTGAAAAGGCGATTGGCTCGGTAATGCCCGATGACGCAGGCACACTGACCTATAGCAAGGGCACCGAGAGCAAGACCGGCTCCGTGACGGTTACAAGCTGGGCTGTGGATCCCACCACCGGCAAGGTGACCTACACGCTGTCCAACGGTGCAGCGAATGATACCGTCACTCTGCCCGTGACCATCGTCTCTGCCAACTATGAGGATGCCACCGTCAAAGTGAAGATCACCCTGACCGCCAGAGACAATCAGGCAGAGCTGCGCATCACCGGCGGCACCACCGTGGTCTACGGCCAGACGCTGCAGCTGGGCACCAGCGGTGGCTCCGGCACAGGTGCGGTGACCTACGCTGTGACCAACGGCACTGGCGAGGCTACCATCAATCCCGAAACCGGCGTTCTGACCCCGGTCAAGGTCGGCTCTGTGAGCGTGATCGCGACCAAGGCGGGCGATACGGACTACAATGAAGTCACCAGTGCATCGGTGGAGATCACCATCACCAAGGCCACGCCCACCGGCGAGCCCAAGTACACCGAGATCAAGACCGGCGACAAGACTTTGGCGGACGTGGCGCTGACGTTGGACGGCAGTACGCTGAAACCCAATGCCGGTACGCTGGAATGGGTGGATGACAAGGGTAATGTTTTGCCCAAGGATACCAAGGTGGAAGCCAACACGACCTACAAGTGGCGCTTTACGCCCACAGATAGCAACTACACTGTCCTGACCGGCTCTATCGAGCTGTATCACAAGTCCAGTAGCGGTGGCGGCGGTTGGTACTACACCTACTACACCATTAAGGCAACGGCCGGCACGAACGGCTCCATCTCTCCCTCCGGCTGGACCTCCGTCCGTGACGGCAGAGACCAGACCTTCACCATCACCCCGGATAAGGGCTACGCCGTAGCCAAGGTGCTGGTGGACGGCAAGAGCGTGGGTGCTGTGAAGTCCTACACCTTCAAGAATGTCACGAAGGATCACACCATCGAAGCCATCTTCATGAAGTCCAACGGCAACCCCCAGACCGGTGTATTCGTCGATGTAGCGGAAGGCAGCTACTATGAGGAAGCGATTGATTGGGCAGTGGAGAAGGGCATCACCAACGGCGTGAGCAGTAATATGTTTGCTCCCAACGATCCCTGCACCCGCGCGCAGATCGTCACCTTCCTGTGGCGTGCGGCCGGTTCTCCCGCTTCCAAGAGCATGAGCAGCTTCACGGATGTTCCCGCTGACGCCTTCTATGCCAAGGCTGTTGCCTGGGCGGTCGAAAACGGCATCACCAGCGGCACAGGCGAGAGCAAGTTCAGCCCCAACTCTGCCTGCACCCGTGCGCAGGCGGTGACCTTCCTCTATCGTGCCTCCGGCAGCCCCGCAGTCAGCGGTAAAGCCGAGTTCAGCGATGTTTCCACCACGGCCTTCTATGCAGACGCAGTGGCGTGGGCAGCGAAGAAGGGCATCACCACCGGCATCGGCGGCGGACTGTTCGGCTCCGACAACGATTGTACCCGCGGTCAGATCGTGACCTTCCTCTGGAGGGCCATGGCTGAGTAAATCAAGCAACTGCCAGATCATCCATTCGCTGGCATAATTCCACAACAGGCAAAGGACAGCGCGGCGGACGGTCAACAACACCGGCCTCCGCGCTGTTCCTTTTTCGCCACAGGAAACTCTGTACGCCATTCACAACCCATGAGCCATGCCGCCATCCCACGCGGCAGGAGAAAACACTATGAAAAAGATCACTCGATTTCTGTTTTGCACCTTCGTCGCCATTATGCTGATGGGGACGGCAATCAGTGCCACCGCTTGCCATCAGAAAGAGGAATATCCCAGCGTACCCGAAGTGACCGAGCCACAGCCCACCGGCGAGATCATCCCCACCGTGGACCGGCAAAAGGAGCTGAAGGCCGCCAAGAAGAATAACTCCGATACCGTGGCATGGCTGTATATGCCCGGTGCCGAGGTGGACGACCCCGTGATGCAGGCAAAGGACAACGCTTACTACCTGCAAAAGGACGAGAACGGGAATTACAGCGAATGGGGCTGCTACTACGCCCACTGTGACAACCGGTTGAGCAGCCGGAGCAAGCTGGACAGGAATACCGTCATCTTCGGTCACTCCGCCAGCAACTGTGATCCGGACGGGCCAAAGCTCACGAAGCTCCATCGGTATATGGATGCGGACTATGTGAAGGAGAACCCGTATGTTTACCTCTCGGTGAAGGGAGAGGACATGGTCTTCCAGATCACGGCCTGCTTCATCACGGATATTGACTTTGATTACATCGCTCCCAATCCCACAGGCGAGGAGCTGACAAACTTCTTTGAGCAGGCGGCAAAGAAGAACTGGCTGGAATTTGACGGTGTAACCTTCGGTGAGGAGGACACCGTGCTGACCCTTTCCACCTGCTGCCGGAAGTACGATGAGTACAATACCGGCAACCAGCGGCTCGTCCTCATGGCGAAGCTGCTGCCGGAGGGTGCTATAGCGCAGGACTTCACCGTGCGCCTTGCTCCAGAACCGGAGATGCCTTAAAAAGACCAAAACGGAATACGATACCCCCCTGAAAAAGATCCGGCAGGCGTTCGACTGCAGGCGGTGTGGCGGTCATAAAGGCTGACACACCCCCTGTCCAAGCTAACGGAACAACCATCATGTCGAAAGCGGGAGAGATTGCTGTATCGCGATCTCTCCTTTTTTCTGCCGTGATCTCCCGGCTTATCCGCAGACGCCTCACTTGCACGGCAATGAAAAAACATTGGCTCAATGCCAGGACAGGCGGTTTTTATGGGGTATCCTCACATCCGCGGTACTGTCGTCGCTGCCGAATGGCAGCCTTCCTTCATTCACCTATGGCCGGGCATCGGATGCCCTGACTTTTTGCGTCCTTTTGAGGATACCCCGCCTCCGTCCGCCATTATTACCCTCGAATATCCTTATGCCCACAGCGGTACCGCTGTGGGCTTTTTTGCGCCCTGTGCGCGCCCCCGCTGCCGCGGCCCGCCACCCGTTTCTGAGATTTGCAGCCAACCAAATTTCAGAATACGGAGGAACCATATATGGGCTTTAATTACGCGGCAGAAAAGAAGAAGTTTGAAACGCTGTGGGCAAGACTCCGGCGTGAGTATAGGGCGGCCGGGATGTCCGATACCGCCATCCAGAAGATGCACGACTTCGATTGGGAGGTATTCAAACAGGAGAGGATCTATCGCCTGCATACGCAGGACTTGGGCATCGGTATCTTTGACGAGCCTTCCGCCGAGCAGGAGGACAAGTCCGCATTGATGAAAAAGTTTCTGGAATCGGTCAGCCGCTGGGACGATTACACGACGGCGTCAAGGTACGGCTGGATAGAGGGAATCGGTGACCAGCGGCTGGTGAGGGTGCTGAAAAGGCTTTCGATTTCGGAGAAGGAGCTCTTGACCAAGTATTGTATTGAGGACAAGACCCAGCAGGAAATTGCTGCGGAAATGGGGCTCTCCCAGAGAGCTGTCGGTAAACAACTTCAACAACTCAAAAAATATTTCAAGAAATTTTGAAAAATGGTTCTAAAAATCGCGTTCTCGCTGCCTACCACATGAGGGGATCTTTTTCATGATCCCTCTGAACCTTGAAAAACACCGCCCAGGCGGTCATATCCGGTGACTGGAATACCTTTGCTGACGGCGCGAGCGTCAGACCGGGTGCGCGAGGACCACCTGTGCGGAGCATGATCCGCATATTAGGACGGCCAATGGAAGGTGTAGAGCGATACCCACCCAGGTCGAATGCAGCTTTGGCAGGCTGCTTCGCCATGACCCCGTCAGCTTACAATGATACTCCTGTACGCAGCTTCGAGAGAACCTCGGAGGGGTGAAACTCCCGTGACGCGCGCCAGCGCGGTTCCAGCCGCCGCCCTTGCCTGGGGAAGTAGTGTCGAATACAGGCAGCAACGCAAGAGCAAGAAGGCCGCTCCGCAAGGAGCAGTTCCGCCCCGATACGGAGCGGCCTTTTCTGCTTTGCGGCAGAAGTATGGGGATCGTCCACCTCCTCTTTCTCTTTTCCGCCATCCATTCTCTTCTCTCTTTCATTCCTCTGAACGGCCTGCATTCACCCCTCCTTATCCCCCGGACGATCCTCATATTTGTGCCGCAAGGCAAAATTCAGAAAAAGAGGTACCGATATGGATCAGAACGTCAATTATTACGGCATCATCCTTCTGCTGCGCCAGCTTCGGGAAAGCGGCTGCTTCAGCGAAAAGGAGCTGCGGAGGGTGGCGGCACGGATCGCCGCGGACAGCGGCACGGACATTATGATTTCTCTCTGATTTTCTTCATCTTTCAGTAGCTTTCTGAGCAAGGTTGTGGTAGTGTTTGTGTTGCAAAAACAGGAGGTGAGCGGGCATGGCGGAAAAGCATCTGACAGACGGCACAACGGCGCTGGCAGCGCAGCCCCGCGTCATCAAGATCGAGGCGGCGGAGAAGCCGGAAAACGCGCAGCTGCGGGTAGCGGCCTATACCCGTGTCAGCTCGGACTCCGATGACCAGCTCAACTCCTTCGCGGCGCAAAACCGCTACTACGCCGAGCTGATCTCCAGCAAGGCTGAATGGCGCATGGTGGATATCTACGCCGACGAGGGCATCACCGGCACCTCCGCCGCAAAGCGTGAGGACTTCCAACGCATGATGACGGACTGCCGCAGAGGGCTCATCGACCAGATCCTCGTCAAATCCATCTCCCGCTTCGCCCGGAACACAAAGGACTGTCTGGAGGCGGTGCGGGAGTTGAAGGAGCTGGGCGTCAATGTCCGCTTCGAGCGCGAGGGCATCGACACCGCCAATGTGAGCAGCGAGCTCATCACCGCCATCTACGCCGCCTTCGCCCAAAAGGAGAGCGAATCCATCTCCGGCAATATGCGCTGGAGCTATCAGCGCAGGATGGAAAGCGGCGAGTTCAACACCTGCCGCGCCCCCTGGGGCTTCCGGCTGGACGGGAAAAACCTTGCCGTCCACGAGGAGGAGGCCGAGATCGTGCGGCGTATCTTCCTCGAATACCTCTCCGGCAGGAATCCGCGTGAGATCGCGGAAATCCTGAACGCTGAAGATATATCGAGGCGGATATGGAAATATAAGGCTGTGGATTACATCCTGCAAAATGAGCGTTATGCAGGCAACGCCCTGCTGCAAAAGCGATACACGACCGCCACCCTCCCCAAGCAGCAGAAGATCAACCACGGGGAGCGCGAAATGTACTATGTGGCGGATAGCAACGAAGCCATTATTCCACAGGAGCTATTCGACCGCGCAAAAGAACTGCGGCAAAGACGCAGCGTCGGGCAGGCTGTCACCCATGAAAGGCTCTGCGTCCGGATGCGCTGCTCCTGCGGCTCCCGCATCCGGGCAAAGCAAGTCAATGGCAGATGGTACTGGTGCTGCTGCCGACACGATGAAAAAGGCGACTGCGCCATCAAGCCCGTGCCGGAAGCGCAGACGGATGAAGCCTTCCGCCGCCTCTACTATAAGCTCAAGCATCAGAGCCTCCCTATTCTGGAGCAGATGCTCGAAACCCTCCGGACGATCCGTGATTGCAGGCTGCTCTGGAGTGAGGACATCGTTTCCCTCAACAAAAAAATATCTGAACTCTCCAGTCAGAATCAAACGCTGGCCTTCCTCAAGCAAAACGGCCTCGTTGATCCTGACATTTTTATATCCAAAAGCAACGAACTGACCCGCCAGCTCCGGCAGGCCAAGCTGGATAAAGAGGAACTTATGGCTGCCGAGGGGGATGCCACCGCCCAGCGGACGCGGGAGCTGATAGCCCTGCTGGAGGATGGGCCGGACTTCCTCGACCGCCCCGACGCAGAGCTCTGCGGCGCACTCGTTGCGGAAATCATCGTGGAGAGCAACGACACCCTCCGCTTCCGCCTGCATAACGGGCTGGAGCTGCGGGAATCCATTGAGAGGACGGTGCGATAATGGGAAACCGAAAGCAGCCCTTCGGCTACCGTATGACGCTGGGCGAGATCACGAGCCAGCCGGAGGAAGCAGAGCTGGTGCGGTTTATCTTCCAAGGATACAGCACGGGAGCCACGCTGGGGGAGCTGACCAAGGCACTCTGCCGGCAGGAGATCCCCTACTATGCGGGACGGACATGGAATAAAAACATGGTCTCCCGTATTTTAGAGGACGGTCGCTATATCGGAGAGAAAGGTTATCCGGCACTCATCGAGCCGGAGCAGCTCCGCGCGGCGGCGGAAAAGAGGACGGCAAGAGCACGCCCGCCGCAGAAAACGCCCGCGCAGAAGGCCCTGCGGCGGCTCTGCGGCGCGCCGCCCTCCGAGCGGGTGGAGAAGATCGTCACCAGTCTGCTCAACGAGCTCATACGCTGCCCCGACCGTATTCAGCCATCGACATCCCAAGTAGTCGGCGCTGCCTGCGGGAAAACGCGGGAGGAGCTGACCTCCGCGCTGGAGCGGCAGCCCATCGATGAGGACAACGCCAGAGCGTTACTCCTTCAACTGGCGGCAGAGCAGTACGACGCCATTGGGAACACGGAATACGAAACCGTGCGGCTGCGGCGGCTGCTCACCGGCCGCAAGCCCATGACAGAGCTGGACGCGGAGCTGCTGCAAAGCGCGATGTCAAAGGTGCGCGTGACGAGCAACTGCGTGACCGTGACGCTGAAGAACGGACAGACCATAGAGAGGAGAGATCAGCTGTGAACGAAACCGCCCCAAGAGTCATTAAGATCCCCGCAAAGCCGGAGTCGGTCCGGCAGGCGGAGCTGCAAAGACAGCTCCGGGTAGCCGCCTACTGCCGGGTCTCCACCAAGGAGGAGGATCAGGCAAACAGCTATGAGGTGCAAAAGGAATACTACACCGACAAGATCATGTCTAACCCCGCGTGGACCATAGCGGGCGTCTTCGCCGACAAGGGCATCACCGGCACCTCGGTGAAAAAGCGCGAGGACTTCATGCGTATGATCCGCCACTGCCGCCAGAGGAAGATAGATGTCGTCCTCACCAAATCGGTCTCCCGCTTCGCTCGCAACACGGTGGACTGCCTCTACTACACACGGGCGCTCAAGGAGCTGGGTATCGCCGTCATCTTTGAAAAGGAGAACATCAATTCGCTGGAGGAGGACAGCGAGCTGCGCATCACGCTCTCCGGAGCCTTCGCGCAGTCCGAGAGCGAATCCATCTCCGCCAATGTCACATGGGGCAAACGCCGCGCCATGGAGAGCGGAAAGGCGACCATCCAGTACAAATACCTCTACGGCTACCGCAGGGGTGCGGACGATAAGCCGGAGATCATCCCGGAGGAGGCAGAGGTCGTCCGCTGGATCTACGAACGATACCTCGCCGGAGCCAGCACACGGATGCTGCGGGACGAACTGCATGAGCAGGGCGTGACATATTCCGAAAAGTCACCGCAATGGACGCTGCCCCATATCAAGAGCATCCTGCGGAATGAGAAATACTGCGGCGACGTGCTGATGCAGAAAACCTTTCAGCAGGATGTCATCAACCGCAAGGTCATCAAAAACACAGGGCAGCTCCCCATGTATCTCATAGAGAACCACCATGAGGGCATCGTCAGCCGCGAGAAGTACGATGCGGTGCAGGCGGAGATGGCGCGGCGCAAGGCGGCAAAAAGCCCCTCCAAGAGAGCCTCCACCGGTCTTTCCGCCTACACCAGCCGCTACGCCCTCTCGGACCGGCTGGTGTGCGGCGAGTGCGGAACGCTGTACCGCCGCTGCACATGGACGCGCCCCGATGGAAAGCGCGTCGTGTGGCGCTGTGTGAGCCGCCTGGACTACGGCAAGAAATACTGCCACAGCTCGCCCACGCTGGACGAGACGCCGCTCCAGCAGGCGATCATAGCCGCCCTCAACACCGTCCTGCCGGACTTGGATGGCCGCATCCGCCAAATCACGGAGGCATTGGAGGCGGAGGTCATCCCGTTCCCCGGCAGCGGCATGAGCCTTGGCGACATCGACCGCAGGCTGGCGGAGCTGGAGGCACAGTTCCAAAGGCTGCTGGAAAAGGCGGCGGATGATCCCATCGCCTATGGGGATCAGTTCAAGGAGATACTGGACGAGCAGACCGCGCTAAAGGAGCTGCGGGCAGCCATCCTTGCCGAGAATAAGGAGCACGCCGAAGCGGATCGGCGTATCAGGGATGCCGCGGGGATGCTGGAAAACGCCGTACCCCACATCGCGGAATGGGACGAGACTGCCATCCGGCAGCTGGTGGCGCAGGTGAAGGTGCTGTCCAAGAACGAGATCAGCGTGACGCTCAAGAGCGGCGTCGAGATCCGCCAGAGCATATCAAACTAAGATAGGAGATGGGAAAATGGTATTTGTGACCGGCGACCTCCACGGAAATTTTGAGCGATTCAAACCAAAATACTTTCCCGAACAGGCGCGGATGACAAAGCAGGACATTATGATCTGCGCAGGAGACTTCGGCGGCGTTTGGTTTGGCGACAGCCGCGACGATGAAACACTGGACTGGCTGGAACGCCTGCCCTTCACGCTGGCCTTCGTCTGCGGCAACCACGAAAACTATGACGCGCTGGAACGATACCCTGTTGTGGAGTGGCACGGAGGCAAGGTGCATCGCGTTCGTCCTCATGTGCTGCACCTGATGCGCGGCCAGATCTTCGAGCTGGAGGGCAGCCGCTTCTTCACCATGGGCGGTGCAAAAAGCCATGACATCGAGGATGGGATTCTGGAGCCGGATGCCCCGGATTTTGAGCGAAGGCTCATGACGCTCCATCGCAAGCCCAGAGCGAGATACCGCGTCAACCACATTTCCTGGTGGACCCAGGAGCTGCCCTCCAATGAAGAATATGATGAAGCGCAGAGAAGCCTTGACGCGGTCGGCTGGCAGGTGGACTACATCATCACCCACTGCGCTCCCACCAGCATCGCCCTCATGGGGAGCCGCCACAACGAGGCAGACCGGCTCACGGACTTCCTGCAGGAGGTACGGGAAAGAGCAAAATATCACTACTGGCTGTTCGGCCATTATCACGACAACAAAGCCATTGATGAAAAGCACATTCTGCTGTGGGAGCAGATCGTGCGGGTTATCTGAAGCAGGTCAAAGCAGAGAAAAACACGGCAGTGTCACCGTGCTTTTTTCTGCTTTGAGCGTTGATCAGGCGCATTGCGCCGGAAAGGAGAAAGCCCATGAACATCCGCAAGCCCGCAGATTACACCACCATGTTTGCCGCGCTGGACGCGCTTATGGCGGCACAGCTCCCTCAGATGGAATTGTACTGTGAGATTGGCCGAGTGGTCAGCGGCAGAGCGGAGAAAGGTGCGGCTGTCGCGGCGTCTGAACACCTGCAAGCGGCCTATCCCGCAACCGAGGGCTTTTCTCCCCGCAATCTGCGCCGGATGCGGGACTTCTACCGGATGTACGGCGACACGCCGGAATTGCTGGCAGCGGCAATGCGTCTGAACTGGACGCAGAATGTGGTCATCATGGAGGCCGGATTGACCATGGACGAGAGGTTCTGGTACATTCGGAAGACCGCCGAAAGCGGCTTATCCAAAACAGAGCTGCTGCGGATGATTGAGAGAGCCGAACATTCGGAAATTGCTCTTGGCGAAAACGAGGATACCTGTTATACTGTAGAAAATGATGAGTTTTCGGAGAAGAACCAGTATGAAGAATATCCTGTTTATCTGCCATGGCAACATCTGCCGCAGCTCCATGGCCGAGTTCGTGATGAAGGACTTGGTGAAAAAAGCTGGGCTGGCGTCAGAGTTCCATGTCGAGTCGGCGGCCACCAGCCGGGAGGAGATCGGCAACCCGGTTTATCCCCCGGCGCGGCGCAAGCTGGCGGAGCATGGGATCTCCTGCGACGGCCACGCGGCGCGCCAGCTCACCAATCAGGACTACGACAAATACGATTTGCTGATCGGCATGGACAGCGCAAACCTGCGGAATATGCACCGCATCTGCGGCGGCGACTTTGCCGGCAAGTTGCACCTCCTGATGGACTACACCGACCACCCCCGCGATGTTGCCGACCCGTGGTATACCGAGGACTTCGAGTCGACTTGGCGGGATGTGCTGGCGGGCTGCCAGGGATTGCTGAGAGAATTGTTGCAGGAGTGAGGTGAACAGAATGGCACAGAACGATAAGATCCAGCTATTCGAGGACAAGCGCATTCGTACTGCGTGGGACGAGGAAAAGGAAGAATGGTACTTTTCCATCGTTGACGTGGTGGCTGTTCTAACCGACCAGCCAGATCAGCGTCATGCGGCGAAGTATTGGAGTGTCCTCAAGACGCGCCTGAAAAAAGAGGGCAGTGAGTTGACTACAAATTGTAGTCAACTGAAAATGCGTTCTGCGGATGGCAAGCGATACAATACCGATGTGGCAGACACGGAGCAGCTCCTCCGTATCGTCCAATCCATTCCCTCGCCAAAAGCAGAACCATTCCGAGCCTGGTTAGCACGGGTTGGCCGGGAGCGCATTGAGGAAACCATCGACCCTGAGCTGACCATCGAGCGGGCACTGGAAACCTATCTCAAAAAGGGCTATACCCGCGAGTGGATCAATCAGCGGCTGCAAGCCATCCAAGTTCGCAAAGAATTGACTGATGAATGGGACGCCCGCGGCGTTCAGAAGGGCGTGGAGTACGCCATCCTCACCGATGAGATCTCCCGCGCATGGTCGGGGATGTCCACCCGCCAGTACAAAAATCTGAAGGGATTGAAAAAGGAAAACCTTCGTGATAACATGACCACGCTGGAGCTGGTGCTGAATATGTTGGCAGAAGCCACTACCACACAGTTTTCAAAGGATCGAAAGCCCACGACCTTCCAAGAGAATCTGGAAGTTGCTAAAGCTGGCGGACAGGTTGCTGGGCGAACAAGGAAAGACATTGAGTCACAGTCCAATACGCCGGTCATCTCCCCAAAGAACGCCGCGCAGCTCAATCAGGTCGTGACTGACCTTCTGGAAGGGGCAGCCGCGGATATGAGCGAGATGCCAGAGGGAAAATGAGTGTTTCGCATAACGGTTTTTCATGCGACCAATTGGCAGCTCTTGAAAGCGCCCATTAAAAAAGTTTGAGAAAAGTTAAAAAAGAACGGAGAATTCCGACTTGCACATGGCATTTTTGAGCCGGGGGTTCAAAAATCTACAGTGGTACAGCATGACAGAACAACACCTGAAATCTTCGGGTAATGTTCATAGGGACACAAGTTGACACCATATCTTGCAAGGGGGCGGACAGCGTTTGCTGTCCGCTTTCTTGCTTTTTTCTCTGTTTTTTATTATGCAGGAAGCTGGAATACCTCGCTCAGGGGCGGCGCAATGCGCGGCTGCGCCTCGCCCTGCTCCATCGCGCTGTCCACCGTGCCGATGTCGCGGTACACGATGCGGATGCTCTGGTGGGAGCTGCGGGAGTATTTCTCCGTCCGCTCGCCTACCTCGATCCGCTGGATGAACAGCCGCAGCAGCTCCGGCGTCAGCTCGTCGATGGCGGTGTACTGCTTCGCCTTCTCAACGAACGTGTTCACGTTGGCGGAGGCGGCTTTCAGCTTTTCCAGCCGGGCCTCCTTTTCGGGGATCTGTTCCTCCAACGCTTTCTGTTCGACGGTGTAATCGCCCGCCAGCATCCGGTACTGCTCATCGGTCACCCGCCCCAGCACATTGTCCTCATAGAGCCGCTTGAACAGCTTGGACAGTTCCTCTCTGCGCCGCCGCATGGTATCCAGATCTTTTTGGATCGTGTTCATCTCACGCCGCAGCTCCAGCGTATTCTTGCTGCCGATGTAGGCGGAGAACTGCTTTTCCTTCATTCGCGCGAAGTGCGTCACCCGGCGTAAGTCCTCCAGCACAACGGCTTTCAGTTCAAACTCCCGGATATGGTGCGGTGTGCAGACGGTCTTGCCCTTTTTGCCGTAGGTGTAGCACTTGAAGTTGTACTCCGTCCGCTTCATCGTGCTGGCTCTGTGCAGCACCAGCGGCTTGCCGCAATCCGCGCAGAACACCAGTCCAGAGAAGATGTTCGGCTCGTCCATATGCTTGGGGACACGCTTTTTGTGCTGACGCACCTCCTGCACGATGTCCCACTGCTCCTGTGTAACGAGGGCTTCGTGGGTGTTCTTCACCACGAACCGCTCACTTTCGGGGAGCTCCACGCGCTGCTTGTTTTTGTAGGAGATCGTAGTGGTGCGAAGCCCAACCGAGTGTCCGAGGTAGACCTCATTGTTCAGAATGCTGGTGACGCTGTTGGAAGACCACAGGCATGGTCTGGTGGTGTCCAGTCCTCGATGGCTTTTCCCGGTCTTGTGGTAGTAGGCGTTGGACGGGTTCACCACCTGCTCCTTGGTGAGGATGGTGGCGATCCGCTTGGGACCGTTTCCAGCGGCGCAGAGGGAGAAGATGCGCTTCACCACAGGTGCGGTGTCCTCGTCCGGAACCAGCGTGTTGGCGTCACCATCACTTTTCCGATAGCCGTAGGGCGGTCTGCCGCCCAGCCGCTCTCCCTGCTCCGCTTTCATTTTCATGACCGCGCGGACCTTGCGGCTGGTATCCTTGGCGTGAAGCTCGTTGGCCCAGTTGCGGATGGGGTTGAAGTCATTGCTGCTCTCCACTGTGGAATCCACGCCATCGTTGACCGCGATGAAACGGACATTCTTCTGGGGAAAATATATCTCCATGTAGTAGCCCACCTGAAGGTATTCACGCCCCAAGCGGGAGGCGTCCTTTACGATGAGATTCGCCACCTGTCCCGCTTCGATCATCTCCACGATCTTTTTCCAAGAAGGCCGCTCGAAGTTCGTACCAGAGTAGCCGTCATCCGCAAGGAAGATGGTGTTCTCGAAGCCCTTTTCTTTTGCGTATTTCTCCAGCAGGGTGCGCTGAGACGAGATTTGTCAAGGTGGTTTTCTGCGAAAGCACATCAGAACATGC
>ENA-OUQO01000131-OUQO01000131.1-human-gut-metagenome-genome-assembly--contig:-NODE-131-length-36196-cov-5.997288_pt1 | contig 36196 bp, 34 predicted proteins | sample MGYA00237944_ERZ548825 | MGnify/ENA primary metagenome ERZ548825 (study PRJEB26490, sample SAMN05194700) | human gut metagenome | biome: terrestrial biome; feature: human-associated habitat; material... | reverse complement strand
TCCACCGCAATGTCTTTTGTTTCTTTTCTTCAAGAAAAGAAATCGTTCCCATCCGGCGTCAGAAATGCAGAGCCTTTTTCGGGCATTGATCGACGCACTCAAGGCAAAGGATGCACTCCGTGCCGTTCTTTCGCGTTTTCCGTTGATTGTCCGTCACCTCGACGTTCATCGGGCATATGCGCAGGCACTTGCCGCAGGAAACACACTTATCCGTGTCACACTTGACCCGCAGCAGCGAGAAATAACTCATGGGCTTCAAAAACACCGTGATCGGACAGAGATACTTGCAGAACGCTCGGTTGTCATGCAGCCGCAGCGCAAGGAAGATCCCCGCGGCATAGTAGAGCGCATTGCCGATGAGAAAGCTCCAGAACATGATGCGCGGCATGTTCGGTACATGCAGCAAAAACAGCATCCCGACATACAAAAGCGATGCGGCAAACGTGATATAACGCAGGAACCCAAGCTTTTTTCGCGGCTGCTCCGGCGTTTTATAGGGCAGAAGATCCAGCACCATCGCCGTCCAGCAGGCAAATCCGCACCAGCCTCTGCCGAACAGGAGCGGGCCAAAGATCTTTGCCACCGCATAGTGGATGGTCGCCGCCTCGAACACGCCAAGGAACAGGTAGTACCAGAACCCCTCGATCTGCATGTTCTCGTTGGAGAGCAGGCCAAGGTAGACGAGCATGTACAGCCCCACCGCAAACTGCACCGCGCGGCGTGCGTAAGGCTTCTTTTTTGAAAACAGGTAGAGCCCGACGGAAAGGCATATTCCGATATAGCTGAAATTGAACAGATAGAAAATATTGCCGAGCGTCAGCCACAGCGTGATTGCGATCGTCTCAAATACGACAAAGAACAGCAGCGGTACCAACATCGTTTCACATGCTCCCTTCCCATCCGCAAAAACAAAAACGGTGCGGCAAACTCTCCTTTACCGCACCTTTGAGTATAACAGGTTTCAGTGCATTTGCATAGCGCGCATCAGCGATAATCCTCGCCGCGATACTTGTCCATCAGCTCGCGGAACAGCTCGTTTGTCGTGGGCGGCGTATAGCTGATCGCGTTCGCCCCCGCGTCGATCGTCCTTTGGATGGATTCATCCGTCGGGCCGCCGGTCGCAATGATCGGCACGTCCGGGAAGCGTGCGCGGATACGGGCGACGACCTCCGGCGTGCGGGCCGCCGCCGAGACGTTCAGAATCTGTGCGCCCGCATCGAGCCGCGCCGCGATGTTCGCATCCTCGTGCAGCACGGTGCAGACGATGGGGATATCGACCACCCTGCGCATCTGCCGCACGACGTCGTCCTGGATCGGCGCGTTGACCACAACCGCCATCGCCCCGAGCGCTTCCGCATCGCGCGCAAGCATGACGACCCGGTCACCGCCCGTCGTGCCGCCGCCGACGCCGCAGAACACGGGGCTGTACGACGCGGTGATCAGCGCGCTTGAAATGACCTGCTGCGGCGTGAAGGGATAAACCGCAAGCACGGCGTCCGCGTTGCAGTTGCGAATGATCGCAATGTCCGTTGTAAATACGAGCGACTTGATGCGATGGCCAAAGATCACGATGCCGCTTGAGGAAAAGGCGGATTTCGGCACCTCCACAACGTGTCGCCTGAGCTCGCTGCTGATGCGGGGGATCTTCTTTTCCATGCATCCTCCTCCATTCCCATATGTATAGTTGATTATACCATACATCGGAAGCGACGCACAGCGCGAAATTTGAAGGAACCGTGAATATCGCGAAAACAAGCCCGCAAACGCGCGAAGCCATGCTATAATCTCAATAGCAATACTCTGCAACCAACGCACCCGCTATTCGGTGTTATGGGCAGGAGAAGGGGGAACCCATGGAAACTAAGCCGGAAACCGTTCAGGCGCCCATCTGTGATGCGGACCTGCTGTTCCAAACCTATGCGGACATGGTCTACCGTCTCGCATTTCTTCGCTTGAAGAGCAGCGCGGACGCGGAGGACATTTTGCAGGAGGTCTTTGTACGGTGTCTGAACAATCGAACGAGCTTCCGCGACGCAGAGCATCAGAAGGCGTGGCTGATCCGTGTCACAATCAACTGCACCAAGACGCTCGCCACCTCGGCATGGCGCAGACATACCGTTCCGGAGCGGGATAACGTGCTGACCGAGATGGAGGATCACACCGACGTGTATGCCGCGGTGCTGGCGCTGCCCCGCGACTACCGCACGGCGATCCATCTCTATTACTATGAGGGCTACTCCGTCCGCGAGATCGCAAAGCTCGTCGGAAGCACGGAGCAGGCCGTCAAATCCCGTCTTTTCCGTGCACGCGGTATGCTGCACGACCAGTTGAAAGGGGAATACCAGGATGTTTGAAGAGCAGTATCGGCGTGACAACGAAAGGCTTCATGCCAGAAAGGAATTGCTCATGGAAATCAAAAGAAAAGCGGCGCCCCCGGAACCGCTGAGGACACGGCGCGTCTTTATGCGCTACGGTGCGATCGCTGCTGCGCTGCTGCTCGTGATCGGCGGCACGGCGGGGCTCCTGCTCCGAGGCGGCGCGGGTTCGGGGAACGGAAACGATGCGCCCATGATGTTTTCCGCCGAGGTGGCCGAAACGCGCGCGGCGGAGGACGGGGATACGAACGGCATGCTTGTTTTGAACGACTACGACGAGCTCTACGCGCTGCTCATGGAAACGCGCAATCCCCATATGCGCGACCTTGCCTCCGGCGCTGACACCTCCGGCGCCGTACCTGAGCCCATGGAGACGGGAGCCCCGGTCCCCGCGGAACCGGCCATGGATAATGGCGGTGAAAAGCTACTCTCGGCAAAGCCTGTCGGCGAAATGAACGGCGCCGGCGGCGAGGATTACACCGAGACGAACGTTCAGGTCAAGGGCGTCGATGAGGCGGACATCATCAAGACCGACGGCCAATACATCTACTATCTCACGGGCGAGGAGCTGATCATCGCACGGGCGGACGGCGAAAACACGCGCATCCTCTCCAGAACAGCCTATGCCGCCGCGGACGCCTTCAGCGCGGCCTACTACGGCGCGCAGGAAATGTTCCTGCAAAACGGCCATGTCGCGATCCTTGCAAGCGGCAGCGCGTCCGTTCTCACAAAGGATCGCCGGTTCTATCAGGATCAGACGGCGGTGCTGCTCTACGACGTATCCAATCCGGCGCGCCCGAAGCTCAAGAAAACGCTCGGGCAGAGCGGCTACTACCTCTCCTCGCGCATGGTGGACGGCGTGCTGTATCTCGTGACGACGCAATATGTCTGGAACGTGATGGAGGGCGTCCCCGTGAGCTTTGCGCCCTCGACCTGGCGCGACGGCAGCTATGAGACCGTCGCCGTTTCAAACATCTATGTGCCGGATCGCGGCCTTACCGACTGCTACACGATCGTGAGCAGCATCGACATGCAGCAGGCCGACGCCATCGACGAGGTCAAGGCCGTGCTGGGCAACGGCGGCAGCATCTATTGCAGCGGCGACCGCATGCTCCTTGCGGCAAGCGACTGGACTTCGGAAACGGGCGATATTGCGCCGGATGAGACGGGCAAGAATGTCCAGATTACAAAGAGCGGCAGCAGAACGAGCCTTGTGCTCTTCTCGCTCGACAAGGGCCGGATCGAAAAGCTCGCGGACTGCACGCTGAACGGCCATTTGCTGAACCAGTTCTCCATGGACGAATACGAGGGCGTGTTCCGCATCGTGACGACCGTGGACAACTACACGGAAAAGATCTACACCGACGGCATCGATACCTACGAATACGAGGATGAGCGCTACAACTGCCTGTACACCCTGAACGCATCGCTCGAACCGCTCGGCGCGCTCGAAAACCTGGCCAAGGACGAGGAGGTCAAATCCGTCCGGTTTGACGGCGATATCGCATATTTTGTGACCTTCCGGCAGACCGACCCGCTGTTTACGGTCGATCTTTCCGATCCTGCAAAGCCGGCTGTGATGAGCACGCTGAAGATCCCGGGCTTTTCCTCCTATCTGCATGTATACGCGGACGGTCGGCTGCTCGGCGTCGGCTATGACGCAGACGAGAACACCGGATGGCAGCAGGGCGTTAAGCTCACGATGTTCGACACGAGCGACAAGGCGGACGTCAAAGCACTGACGACAAAGCTGCTCAAAGCGGACTGGACGCCGGTGGGCTATAACCACAAATCCATTCTTGTGGATGCAAAGCGCAATATCATCGCTTTCCCCGCGGACGACTGCTATTACGTCTTTTCCTATGACGAGGCGACAGGCTTTACGCAGGAGGGAAAACTGGCGTCCGGCAGCGGCGGCTGGGGCGAAAACCTGCGCGGTCTGTTCATCGGCGACATGCTCTATATCTGCTCGAGCACGCGCCTGACCGTCATTTCGCTTCCGGGCTTTACGGAGGTCAAGACGCTGGAGTTTGCGGCCGGCTGACCGTAAAAGCGACATTTCGACAGCGGCGGGTGCGTGTTTCCTGCCGCTGTTGTTTTTGTGGGTACGAGCTTGGCTCTTTCCCGCATGTACTTATGTCCTTCGGCAACTCAACCAGAAGGAGCAGGGGAAGCTTCACAAGGTTCTCGGCTTTTGCTTTCCAGTCGTAAGCCCCCGTACCGATCGCGACCTGCGCAATCCACGCGCTGACCACAATAGAGCAGTTCCCGGTGTCGTGTCCGTTCAGGTTGAACACAAAGAACGCAGCGACCATCAAGGCAAGGATCGCATCATCGGCAATCAGCAGCTTTTTCCTGAGCTCCATCTTTTTCACATGCGCATCACGCCTTTCATGGCATAAAAAAAGCTCGTGCGGTGGCATGGTGCTTGTTACTCTTCAGCTCCAAAGAACGTGGCGCGTTCCTTCAGCGTTTCCAGCTCATCTTCATCCAAAGCCCATTTTGCCCTTGTGTTTGAAGTGCAGCGGCAATTGACCACTTCGAGCGATGACGCAATGCCCCGCGACACCTCCGCGCTGATCGTCTTCTTCAGCTTTAAAACCTCATAGCCTAATGCGCCATACAAGCCCCTGCTGATCTTGCTGTCCGTCAGAACCGCTTTCACAACCGCCGCTTTTTCGTTCCTGCTTGCCCTTGCCGCCAAATTCCGATATACTGTTTCTATCCGGCAAAATCCCGTCCGGCCGCCCGTTTCGCTGGCTTCGCGGAATATGGCGGGCGGGGATGCGCCGCACACGATCAGAGGAGGTATGGCATGAAACAGTATCAGCTGAACGAAGGTCCGCTGCTCGATGCGGCGGGGCATCTCTGTGAAGCAGGCTACGCGACGAGCCTTGTCAAAACCTATGACCGCAAAGCGATTCGCGCAGGCAAGAGCCGCATCAAGGAATGGGATTACTACCTGATTTACAACGACAGCTTCGGCGTTGCGCTGACCATCGCAGACAATTCCTATATGGGGCTGGTCTCCGCAAGCTTCCTCGACTTTGAAAACCGCCAGGAAACGACCGTTTCCCCCATGTTCTGGCTTCCCTTCGGCAGGACGGGCTTCCCCGCGTCCTCCAAAGAGGGCGATGTCCACAAGACGCTCAAGGGCGCGTCCTTTTCCTATACGCACGAAAACGGCAAGCGGCATCTGGTCGCGAGCATCGACAGCTTCGCGGATGGCCTGCCCTTTGCCTGCGATCTGCTGCTCTCGGACGAGCCGGAGGATTCCATGGTCATTGCGACCCCGTTCCCGGAAAAAAAGACCGCGTTCTATTACAATCAGAAGATCATCGGTATGCGCGCCGAGGGCGAGGTTTTGTACTGCGGCAAACGATATTTCTTTGAACCGAAAAAGTCCTTCGGTCTGCTCGACTGGGGGCGCGGCGTCTGGACATATGAAAACACCTGGTACTGGGGCGCGGCGCAGGGCGCGATCGCACAGCATGTCGTGGGCTTCAATATCGGCTACGGCTTCGGCGACACGAGCCGTGCCAGCGAGAACATGCTCTTTGTGGACGGCAAGGCGCACAAGCTCGACCGGCTGACCTTCAACATTCCGATGGACGCGGACGGCAGGGAACGCTATCTCGAGCCTTGGACCTTCACCTCCTGCGACGGACGCTTTGAAATGGAGTTTACGCCCATTCTCGATCGTGCTTCCTGCACGGACGTCAAGCTCATCTGCTCGGATCAGCACCAGGTATTTGGTTACTTTGACGGCCGCGCGCTGCTGGACGACGGCACGGAACTGTATCTGTCACACTTCCTCGGCTTTGCAGAAAAGGTCTACAACAAATGGTAAAAACAAAACTCCTCATCTGGGACTGGAACGGAACGCTGCTCGACGACACCGCCTGCTGTTTTGATATCACAAATGCGATGCGGCGCGAACGCGGCATGGCCCCGCTCCCGGATCTTGATACCTATCGCGGGCTGTTCCGCTTTCCCGTGATCGACTATTACCGCGACATGGGATACACCTTTGAAACGGAATCCTATGAGGCGATCTCAGTGGATTATATCGCGCGCTATGCGGCGGCGGTCGGCGGCTGCACGCTCCAGCAGGGCGCGCTCGAAACGCTGGAGACCGTAAAGCGCATGGGGATTCCGCAGCGCATCCTCTCCGCCACGGAGCAGGAGCGGCTCGACATCGAAACCGAACTGTTCGGTATCCGCAGCTATTTCATCGAGATCCTTGGGCAAAAGGATAATCTTGCGCACAGCAAAGTCGAGCGCGGCAGAGCTTATCTTGCAAAGAGCGGTATCGCGCCGCAAAGCGTTCTGTTCGTCGGCGATACGGATCACGACTATGAGGTCGCGTCGGCGATGGGCTGCCGCGTGGCGCTGCTCTCGTGCGGACACCAAACGCGCGATAAGCTGGAGCGCTGCGGCGCGCCGATTCTTGATGCACTCTCGGAGCTGCCGAGCTTATTATAAGGACTTGTTTTCGGACAGTCCGTAAAAACAAAGGAAGAAACACAGAAATGGAATGTAAAGAGAAAACAAAACTGACTACAAACGAAACGCTTTTGATCGCGACCATGCTGTTCGGACTGTTCTTCGGTGCGGGCAACCTGATCTTCCCCGTATACATGGGGCAGCTTGCAGGCAGCAATGTCTGGAGCGCGATCGCAGGCTTTCTCATCACCGCCGTAGGTCTCCCGCTGCTCGGCGTTGCATCGATCGGCATCAGCCGCAGCGACGGCTTAGTAGAACTGTCCGGCAAGGTCGGCCGCGGTTACAGCATTGCTTTCACCTGCGCGCTGTATCTGTCCATCGGGCCGTTCTTTGCCATTCCCCGCTGCGCCACCGTTCCCTTCACCGTTGCGGTTTCCGGCCTGCTCCCGCCGGAGAAACAGCCGGTCGCGCTCGCGATCTTTTCGCTGCTGTTCTTTGCCGCTGTGCTGTTATTCTCACTGAAGCCAGGGAAGATTCTCAACTATGTCGGAAAGTTTCTCACGCCGGTGTTCCTTGTGCTGCTCGGCGTTCTTGTCGTCACGGCGCTGATCAAGCCCATGGCCGCGGTTTCGGAGCTTGCGCCGCTGGGCGCTTATGCAGACAACGCCTTCATTACCGGTTTTCTTGACGGCTACAACACCATGGATGCGCTCGCAAGCCTTGCGTTCGGCATTGTGATCATCAACGTTATCCGGGGGCTCGGCGTAAAAGAACCGCAGGCGGTAGCCGTCTGCACAGCGAAGTCCGGCATTTTCAGCTGTCTCATTATGGCAGTGATCTATGTGTTCGTGACCATCGTGGGCACCGAAAGCCGCGGCGCAGGCATCGAATGTGCAAACGGCGGCGAGGTACTCTCCCTGATCGCAAGCCATTACTTCGGCCGTGCGGGCGCGCTCGTGCTCGCCGCGATCGCGACCTTTGCCTGTCTCAAGACCTCCATCGGCCTTGTTACGAGCTGCTCGGAGACCTTCTGTGAACTGTTCCCCAAGGGGCCTTGCTACCGCGTGTGGGCGATCGTATTTTCCATCGTGTCCTTCCTCATCGCAAACGTTGGGCTCAGTGCCATCATCGACTATTCCGTGCCGGTGCTCATGCTCCTCTACCCGCTCGCCATCACGCTGATCCTGCTCGGCCTGTTCGGCCGCTTCTTCCGCCACGACCGCGCGGTCTATGTCTCCGTTACGGCGTTCACCTTCCTTGCGGCGCTGCTGGACTTTGTAAAGGCGCTGCCGAGATCCGCATCTGCTGCAATGCACCTGGAGGGCGTGATCGAAGCCGCCACGTCATATCTCCCGCTGTTCCGGGAGGGGCTCGGCTGGCTCTGTCCCGCGCTTGTCGGCCTGATCGTCGGACTGATTCTGCATTTCTGCCGCAGGCGGCGGACAGCTGCATAAACCGCAGGTCATGCTGCTATCACAGCTGTACGAAGAACTGAACGCCGCGCCGCGCTGGATCCTTGCCATTGACGGCAACTGCTGCGCGGGCAAATCGACGTTTGCTGCGCAGCTTGCGGAGCGGTTTTCCGCCACAGTGTTCCATATGGACGATTTTTTCCTTCGGCCGGAGCAGCGAACGGCGGAACGGCTTGCAGCGCCCGGCGGCAATGTCGACCATGAACGGTTCCGCGCAGAAGTCCTGCTGCCGCTCACACGCGGCGCGGACGTCCGGCTCCGGCGCTTTGACTGCGGTGCGCGGCGTCTGCTCGATGCGCGCATCGTTCCCTTCCATCCGCGCGTCATCGTCGAGGGCAGCTATTCCCTGCACCCGGCGCTGTGGGAGCTGTACGACCGGCGCATCCTGCTCACGGTCGATCCCGCCGTGCAGCGGCAGCGGCTGCTTGCACGGGAAGGCGCATCCCGCGCGGAGCGTTTCCTGTCGCTCTGGCTGCCGCTCGAAGCCGCTTATTTTTCCTCGTTCGACCCGAAGGATCGCGCCGATCTTGTGCTGGATACCTCCGATTGGTCAAAAACAGCGCCATCCGGCGACGGAGCGCCGACATAACGCCTTCATCGCGCCATACAGCCCGCCGCCGGCGGGCTGTTTTTGTTTCCCCCAGAAAAAACCGCCCCAGCGCAAATGCGCCGGGGCGGGGCGTTCCATCGATTCAGTATGCGCGATCAATACACCTTGCGGGCAACATAGCTCGTGTGCAGGATCTCGTGCGCCTTGTGGGAACCGGGCTTTCCAAGGTAGCTCTCGTACAGCTCCTTGATAACGGGGTTCTCATGGCTCTTGCGCAGGCTCATGCCCGCATCCTCGCTGTACAGCGCCTTTGCACGCTCTGCACGCAGGTCCGTAAAGTTGCGCACATCGCCGCTCTGATGGGGCTGGCCGCCGCCGTTGACGCAGCCGCCCGGGCAGGCCATGACCTCGATGAAGTGATACTGCTTCTCGCCGGACTTGACCATGTCGAGGAGCTTCTTCGCGTTCTCGAGGCCGGAGGTGACCGCAACGCGCACCTTGGTGCCGGCGAGATCGTACTCGGCCTCCCGGATGTCCTTGAGACCGCGGACTTCGTGGAACTCGACGTTCTCCAAGGGTTTGCCGGTCACGATCTCCGCAACGGTGCGGAGCGCCGCTTCCATCACGCCGCCGGTCACGCCAAAGATATGGCCCGCGCCGGACGCGATGCCGAACGCAGGATCGAACGCCTCGTCGGGCAGGTCGCGGAAACGAATGCCCGCGCGCTTGATCATGGCGGCAAGCTCGCGCGTTGTGAGGGAAACGTCGATGTCCGGGATGCCCTCGCCCGCAGCGCTCATGTCGTCGCGGCCGATCTCAAACTTCTTCGCCGTGCAGGGCATGACGGAGACGACGAACAGATCCTTCGGGTCGATGCCGTTCTTTTCAGCGTAATAGGTCTTCATCATCGCGCCGTACATCCCCTGCGGGCTCTTGCAGGAGGAGATGTTCGGGATCATGTCCGGGTAATACTCTTCGCAGAACTTGATCCATCCGGGCGAGCAGGAGGTGAGCAGCGGCAGCGCGCCGCCGTTCTTCAGACGGTCGAGCAGCTCCGTTCCCTCTTCCATGATGGTCAGGTCGGCTGCGGTATCCACATCGAACACCTTGTCAAAGCCGAGACGGCGCATGGCCGCGACGAGCTTGCCCTCGACGTTCGTTCCGATCGGATACTCAAAGCACTCGCCGATCTGCGCGCGCACGGACGGCGCAGGCGCGATCACGACGGTCTTTGTCGGATCCTGAAGCGCTTCCCAGACCTTATCCGTGTCGTCGCGCTCACGCAGCGCGCCCGTCGGGCAGACCGCGACGCACTGGCCGCAGTTTACGCAGGGCGTCTCGGTGAGCGGCATATCGAACGCGCTCGCGACGTGCGTTTCAAAGCCGCGGTCATTCGCGCCGATCACTGCGACATGCTGGTTCTTCTGGCAGACCGCGATGCAGCGGCGGCAGAGGATGCACTTGGAATTGTCACGGAGAATGCGCGGGGAATCGACCGCGCCTGCGGCCGCTTCTTCCGCCTTGGGCAGTTCTTCGTTCCCGACATACTTATACTGATCGACGCCGTATTCATGCGCGAGCCGGCGCAGTTCGCAATCGTCGCTGCGGACGCAGGAGAGGCAGTCCATGCGGTGATTGGAGAGCATGAGCTCCAAGGTCGTTTTTCTCGATTTGCGCAGCTCCGGCGTGTTGGTCTTGACCTCCATGCCGTCCGCGACCTGCTGGACGCAGGCAGCGGCGAGGCCGCGCACGCCCGTGGCTTCCACGAGGCAGATGCGGCACGCGGCGATGGCGTTGATGTCCTTCAGATAGCATAGGGTCGGGATACGGATGCCCGCCTCATGCGCGGCCTGCAGGATGGTATAGTTTGCAGGGACCTCGACTTCGATCCCGTTGATCTTCACATGTACGTTTTCCATCGGTAGGCCTCCTTACTTCTTGATGATCGCGCCGAACTTGCAGGTATCCATGCAAGCGCCGCACTTGATGCACTTCTGCGGGTCGATCTTGTGCGGCGTCTTGACTGCGCCGCTGATCGCTCCGACCGGACACTTTCTTGCACAGGCGGTGCAGCCTTTGCACTTGTCCTCGACGATCTCATAGCGGAGGAGCTTCTTGCAGACGCCTGCCGGGCAGCGCTTCTCGACGACGTGCGCCTCATACTCGTCGCGGAAGTATTTCAGCGTGGAGAGTACGGGGTTCGGCGCGGTCTGGCCGAGTGCGCAGAGCGCGTTCTTCTGGATGTAGTGGCAAAGCTCTTCCATCTTATCGAGATCCTCGAGCGTGGCCTTGCCTTCTGTGATCTTGTTGAGCATTTCGAGCAGACGGCGCGTACCGATACGGCACGGGGTGCATTTGCCGCAGCTCTCGTCCACGGTGAACTCGAGGAAGAAGCGCGCGACGTCGACCATGCAGTTGTCCTCATCCATAACGATGAGTCCGCCGGAGCCCATCATGGAGCCGATGGCCTTCAGGTTCTCATAGTCGATGGGGGTATCGAGGTGCTGCGCCGGGATGCAGCCGCCGGAGGGGCCGCCGGTCTGCGCGGCCTTGAACTTCTTTCCGTTGGGGATGCCGCCGCCGATGTCAAAGAGGATCTCGCGCAGCGTCGTTCCCATCGGGATTTCGACAAGGCCCGTATTGACGATCTTTCCGCCGAGCGCAAAGACCTTCGTTCCCTTGCTGGTCTCGGTACCCATGGAGGCGAACCACTCGGGTCCCTTCACGATAATCTGCGGGATGTTCGCAAGCGTCTCAACGTTGTTGATGATGGTCGGCTGCTGGAACAGGCCCTTGTTCGCCGGGAACGGCGGCTTGTTGCGCGGCTCGCCGCGGTTGCCCTCGATGGAGGTGATGAGCGCGGTTTCCTCGCCGCAGACGAACGCGCCCGCGCCGAGTCGGATATCGATATCAAAATCAAAGCCGGATCCGAAGATATCCTTGCCGAGCATTCCATATTCGCGCGCCTGGCGGATGGCGATCTCAAGACGCTTGACCGCGATCGGATACTCCGCACGGACGTAGATATAGCCGTGATGCGCGCCGATGGCATAGCCTGCGATGGCCATGGCTTCGAGCACAGCGTGGGGGTCGCCTTCCAGCACGGAGCGATCCATGAACGCGCCCGGGTCGCCCTCGTCGGCGTTGCAGATGACATACTTGGTGTCGCAAACGTTGTTCGCGGCAAACTGCCACTTCATGCCGGTCGGGAAGCCCGCGCCGCCGCGGCCGCGAAGGCCGGAGGCTTTCATGAGGTCGATGACCTCCTGCGGCGTCATGCTCGTGAGCACTTTGCCGAGCGCCTGATACCCGTCCATGCCGATATATTCTTCGATGTCCTCGGGATTGATGACGCCGCAGTTGCGGAGCGCAACGCGCATCTGGGTCTTGTAGAATCCCGTATCGGACAGCGACGCGACCTCGTGTTTTGCGTTGCCCGGGGCGGGCTCGTTGTACACAAGGTGATCGACGACGCGACCCTTGAGCAGATGCTCCTCGACGATCTCGGTGACATCCTCCTCCGTGACGCGGCTGTAGAACGTACCCTCGGGATACACAATCATGATCGGGCCGAGTGCGCACAGGCCGAAGCAGCCCGTCTGCACGACCTTGATCTCGTCGGCAAGGCCGTGTGCGGTCAGCTCTTTTTCCAGGTGTTCGCGGATCGCCGGGCTGCCGGACGAGGTACAGCCGGTACCGCCGCAAATGAGTACATGAGAACGAATCATGGGCTACCTCCAATTATTTCTGCGCTTCGCCGATAGTATATTCATAGACCGGCGTTCCGCCCTTGATATGCTCTGTAACGACGCGCTTGGCCTTTTCCGCGGTCATGTGAACGTAGGTGACCTTCTCCTTGCCCGCTTCCATCACCTCGACGATGGGTTCCATACGGCAGATGCCGATGCAGCCGGTCTGCGTAACCATCACCTTGCCGCCGAGTCCCTCCGCTTCAATCTGCTCGACAAAGGCGTTGAGGACCGGCCGCGCGCCCGCAGCGATGCCGCAGGTCGCCATACCGACGACGATCCGAATATCGCCGAGCCCTTCGCGCAGGGCGACCTTCCCCTTCATCCGGTCGCGGATCGCTTGCAATTCTTCCAAAGATTTCATACTGTGTTCCGTTCCTTTCTTCTTACGTCATTGGGATTATCCTCAAAGGTGCGATGACCTCGTTGAACGCAGCTTCATTCCTCTCCGGGCGTAAAGGGCGCGTCGATCTGATCCCGGATCCAGAGGAGCACCGCGGGCGTGTTAAGCGGCACCTCCTGTCCGAGGATCTCGCGCATGACCGCGGTATCGAGCGATTTTTCGCCGGCGGCAGTCCTGTATGTCAGGACAAAATCGACGTCCGGACTGCCCTGGATCAGCGTGACCATGGTGGTTGCAAGATCGCCCATCGGCACGCAGTCGATATTGTCCGTGAAAAATGTCGCGGTCACGACAGTGCCGTGCGCTTCGCCCTGCCGGGAAAGGATTTCAACGCGACCGCCCGTCTGCTCCGCCGCGTCCTTCAGCAGCGGCAGCCCCATGCCGACCCGCCGCGTAGTGCGCGTGGTCGTAAACGGGTCCATTACGGTGCGGAGCATCTCCTCCGGTATGCCGGAGCCGTCGTCCCGGATCGTGAGCGTACGGAGCGCTCCCTCCTCCACAATGGAGATTCCGATGTGCGCGGCACCCGCTTTGACGGAGTTTTTGGCAATATCAAGGATGTTCAGCGCAAGTTCCTTCATACCCCTCCCCCTTCTTCTCAAATAAAGAAAGGTAGTAAAAAACCGTCCGTCGGCCCCCGGCGAACGCCGCCCGAGCCGCGTTTTACTTCCGTTTGAAACCGCCGCCCCGCAAGGCAGCGGGATCCCCCTCAAAGCTTCCCCTTCCGAAGCAGCTCGATCAGTCCGCGCCGCACACGATCGCCGCTATAGGGCGTGTCCGCAATTCGGAGCGTATGCGCGCCCTCGGAGATTGCGTCCAGTCGGTGCGCATCGCTTGAATGAAGAAAGCGTCTGCCGGCACAGTCGGGCCGCCCGGCATACACCTTCTCATCCGCGGCAAGGCTCAGCTCAAGCGTTGTAAAGCGGGGGCTCTCCGGCAGGACGCCCAGCACGCCGAGGATGCCGTTGGACATGCGGTCGATGTGCGCCGGAAAGCACGCTCCGTTGTAGGCCTCGCAGAGCGCCGCCGCCTCGGAAAGCGGCAGTGCGGAGGCCGCGATGAGCAGCTTATCATACTCTCCGATCACTGTATCGCCTTCGCCGAGGATCCACTGCCGGCCAAACACCTCCGGCCGGTTTTTGATTGGGGAGAGCGTCGTCTCCACCTCCGCGTCGAAGGCCATGGCGTCCGCAAGCGAGGGGAACAGGCAAATCAGGTGGATTTCCTCCGCAGTACAGAGCTCCATGCCCGGCACGGGAACGAGGCCGTACTCCCTGCACGCGGAAAAAAAGGCCGGGCAGTTTTTTGCGCTGTTGTGGTCGGTCAGCGCCAGAAGCTGAAGTCCGAGCAGCATCGCCATGCCAGCGATGTTGTACGGCGTCATGTCGTCGTCCGCGCAGGGCGACAGACAGGAGTGCAGATGCAGATCGTAGCGGTACGCGCTCATAGCAGCGCAGCAAGCTCCGCCGCAAGGCGGAAGGCGGGAAGGCGCGAGCCATACAGGTTCACCCCGTTCGTCCTTGCAAGCTCCGCAACGCCCTCATCCGGCTGCACGCCCTCTGCGAGCAGCACGAGCGCTGCGTCGGCAAGCAATGCAACGGCGACGATATTCTGGTTCGACATGATCGTAATCCAGGCGTCGCCGCTTTCCGCTCGGCCCATCACCCAGGAAAGCAGGTCGCCCGCATAGCCGCCCGTAATCTCGCGCGAAGGCTCCGCCTCGGAGAAGACGGTCAGCTCGAGCCGCTGCCGCAGTTGCGCCGCTGTCATGACGATCTTTCCTCCTGCATTTTCAAAAACTCGTTCATTCGTTCACGCATGCGTACAATACATTCGTCAACCGTGCGTTCGCCGCGCACCGCGTCCTCCGCAAAGGCGCGGCAGGTGGGCGCGCCGCAGAAGCCGCAGTCGATCGCGGGAAGCTGTTCCGTAAGCTGATCGATGGCCTGCATCTTTTCGATGGCCTGCGCCATGTCCTCGTCGAGCTGCCCGACGGGGCGATAGGTCAGCGGGCCGGAGAACAGGTAACTCTCCGGGACATAATCATCGGGGCAGCCCTCAATCCGGTTGTGCGACACGGGCAGATACCGGCGGATCGTTTGCAGACGCACCCGCGCAATGTAGGGGTTTTCCACCGTGGCCGCGCCGCCGACGCAGCCGCCGTTGCAGGCGTTCAGCTCCACGAATTCAAGATCCGGGAAATGCCCCGTCTCAATCTCATCCAACACGCGGATAACGTTTTCGATGCCGTCGGCCGCAAGGTATCGGTCGTTCATGAGCGCGGAGGATTCACCGCCCGTGCTTGCCCAGCTGATGCCGATCATCCCGGTCTGACTCGCGCAGGCCGGCGTCTCGATCTGCTTGAGCTGCGGAAGAAGCCGGAAATAGACCTCGCTCATGGAAACGGTGTAGTCCACGGAGCTTTGGAGCCCCCACAGCCCGTTTTTCACATAGCTTGCCTTTGCCGGGCAAGGCGAGATGAACACGGTGCAGATCTCATCATCCGAAAGCTCCGGATGCTTCCGCTTCGCCTCCTCCTTTGCCATGCGGCTTGCGATCTCAATCGGCGGCAGCATGGGCATGACATGCTGGCAGAGGTAGGGGAACCGCATTCGGATCAGCCGGATGATGGTCGGGCAGGCCGAGTTGATGACGGGCCGCCGGACGTCCGGGTTGCGCAGATAGTTCCGCGTGTAGTCGGAGACGATCTCCGCAGCGCGCGCGATCTCGAACACCTCGTCGAATCCGCAGCGCAGCAGTCCATCGAGGATGTAGTCCACGTCGTCGATCTTATCGAACTGGCCGTAGAACGACGGCGGCGGCAGCGCAATGCGGAGCTTCTTTTCCTTCGGGATATCGTCGAGCAGATCGAAGGTCGCCCGCTTGGCCTTGTAGGGGCAGACGCGGATGCACTCGCCGCAGTCGATGCACAGATCGGCGTTGATGACGGCGCGGCCGTCGCGGATGCGTATGGCTTCTGTGGGGCAGCGCTTCAGGCAGGCGGTGCAGCCCTTGCACTTTTCCACGTCCAGCGAGACCGAGTGCCGATACCCTCCGGTCATTTTTAACGCCTCCTTCCTACCGCACGAGAACCTTCATGCGTATCGTCGTCCCGACGCCGACGGTGGATTCAATCTGCATATCGTCGGTGTAGCGTTTCATGTTGGGCAGTCCCATGCCCGCGCCAAAGCCCAGCGTGCGGATGTTGTCCGGCGCGGTGGAGTAGCCCTCCTGCATGGCGAGCGCAACGTTTTCGATGCCCGGGCCATGGTCCGCGAGCACAATCTCGATGCGATCCGGGTACACATAGACGTCCGCCTCTCCGCCGCGCGCATGGATGACCATGTTAATCTCGCCCTCATACATGGCGACGGACACGCAGCGAATCAGCTCCGGCGAAAACCCGAGCTGGCGGAGCTTTTTCTTGACGTCCACGGAGGCCTCGCCCGCAGAAGTAAAATTCTCGCCGTCAACGCTGTAGTGGAAGCGGAGTGGTTCTCTCATAGGGCGCTCTCTTCCGTCCCAAGCCCGCTCGCGTACAGTCTGCCGCAGGCCTCATACATGCGGCAGGCCGAGCGCAGAACCACGATGCCGTTGTCCCGTGCAAGCTCCACAATCTCAGCCGGGGGCTTCTTGTTTCGGACAAACACAACGCAGTGCATGTCCATCATCATCGCCGTGCGGATCACCTGCGGATTGACAAGTCCCGTCAGCAGAATGGCCTGATCCTTCACATAGGCCAGCACATCGCTCATCATGTCGCTCCCGCAGGCGGCATGGACCTGCTCGTCCAGCCGCTCCGCGCAACAAAGCACTTCCGCGCCGAGCAGCGCCGCGATCTCCCGGATCTTCATTGGCAACCTCCAAACCGGTTTGTAAGCGTAAGGGATGGGCAAAAAGCTGTCGGACCCATACGGGTCTCAGCGGTATTTGGCAATGATGCCCTTGACGTCCTCGGGCACGAGGCGGCCGTAGACCTCGTCGTTCACCATGATGACCGGCGCAAGTCCGCAGCAGCCGAGGCAGCGGGTCGCTTCCAGCGTGAACAGCCCGTCCGGCGTGGTGCCGCCCGCCTTGACGCCGAGCTCCTTTTCCAGCTCGTCAAGCACCTGCTGCGCGCCCTTAACATAACAGGCGGTGCCGAGGCAAACGGCAATGCGGTATTTTCCCGTCGGATTCAGCGCAAACTGGCTGTAAAACGTAACGACCTGATACACCTGCTCGAGCGACAGTTCCAGTCCCTCCGCAATGATGCTCTGCACCTCGATGGGCAGATAGCCGTAGATGTCCTGTGCCTTTTGCAGCACGGGCATGAGCGCGCCCTGCATGTCGCGATGGGCCGCGATCACCTCGCGCAGCTTTGCTTCCTGTTCCGCAGTACCCTTAAACGGAACCACGGTCTTCTGTTTTGCCATAGTGACCTCCTCGTATTGTTGGAATCTGGCCGCGCCCCTGCAGGGAGCGCTATCTATTATATCTACACTGTTAAATATTTTAACATACGTTCCCGAAAATAGGAAGAGTATTCATACTGATTTATCAATATTGAAAGCAAGAATATTAAAACCGCCGCTGATTTGATCCTCATCGTTCCCTGCGCGCCGCCGTCCCCCCCCTTTTCGTGCGCGCCCTCTCTTGCCACGGGCGGCGATACGGGGTATAATGTGGTATAAACTTTAGATACGACAGACATATCGCCATTTGATCTTGAAGGAGGAACGTTCCATGAAAAAACCGACGCTTGTCGTCATGGCTGCCGGCATGGGCTCTCGCTACGGCGGTCTGAAGCAGATCGATCCCGTGGGCAGACACGGAGAGATCATCATTGATTATTCCCTCTTTGATGCGATGGAAGCGGGCTTTGAGCGGGTCGTTTTCGTCATCAACCACCACATTGAACAGGATTTCCGCGCCGCGATCGGCGACCGCATCGCACAGCATATGCAGGTAGACTACGTATTCCAGGAGCTGGACGCAAAGCTGCCCACAGGCTACGTTCCGCCAGCCGAGCGTAAAAAGCCCTGGGGCACGGCGCACGCGATTCTCTGCTGCGAGGACATCTTGGACGGTCCCTTCGCCGTCATCAATTCGGACGACTATTACGGCAAGCACGCTTTCAAAACGCTGTATGACCGGCTCGTGACATTGGAGGACCGGCCGGAACGCTATCAGTACTGCATGGTGGGCTTTCTGCTCGACAATACGCTCACCGATCATGGTTCCGTCGCCCGCGGCGTCTGCGAGGTCGACGCATCCGGCAGGCTGTGCAACGTGAACGAGCGCACCTATATCGTCCGCACACCGGACGGTCCCGCTTACAGCGAGGACGGCGGCGCAACGCTCACGCGTCTGTCCGCGGACAATCTCGTTTCCATGAATATGTGGGGGTTTACGCCGAGCATTCTCTCGGAGTTTCGCGCCGCATTCCCCGGCTTTCTCAAAAACACCGTGCCCGGCAACCCCGAAAAAGCCGAGATCTATATCCCTGTCGAGGTCGGCCGGCTGCTGCGTGAGGGCAAGGCCGATGTGGAGGTGCTTCCCTCGCCGGATCGCTGGTACGGCGTGACGTACCGCGACGATAAACCGGGCGTCATGGCCGCCATGGCCGCCATGACGGATGCGGGGCTATACCCTGACAAACTGTTTTAGGACGGCGACCGCTATGGATCAGGCAATACGCACGAACCCTGCACGCACCGTTCTGTTCGACATGGACGGTACGCTCGGACCGACCCTCGACTGCCTGATCGGCGTCCAGCAGCGCGCCGCCGCATCTGTCCTCGGACGTCCCGTTTCGCGTGAGGAGGTCTGCCGCGGCTTCGGGCTTTCGGAACCCGGCGCGATGCAAATACTGCTCGGCGGCCGCGCCGAAGAAGGGTTCCGCCGGTATGTCGCCGAGATCGAACGCGTACATGCAGTCGAATGTCCCGCGCCCTTTCCCGGCATTCCTCGGCTGCTCTCCGCGCTGCGCGATCGCGGCCTCCCGCTCGGCCTCATCTCCGGCCGCTGCCGTGAAACGCTCGACATCACGCTGCGGCAGTTCGGCCTTGCAGCCTGCTTTTCCTATATCGGTGCGGGCGATCCCACACACGAGGTCAAGGATCTGCGTGCGAAGGAAGCGCTGCTTCAATTCGGACTGACGCCCGCCGACGCGGTCTATGTTGGTGATATGACATCCGACGTCCGCTTCGCAAAACGTCTCGGCATGCGTGCGGTCGCGGTCAGTTACGCCTCCTATTCCGGCCGGGAAGCGCTGCGTGAAGCCGGTCCCGATGCACTTTGCGACTCCGTGGACGAGCTGGAGCACACGCTGCTTTCCATGCTGTAGCCGCGACTTTTGGCTCCTTTTCTTCTGGAAATTTCTTGTAATCCGGCCTTTTTGCGATATTTTTACAAAAATCGCTTTCTTTTCCTATACGAATGGTTTATACTACATCTTGTATATGTGTCGTCAAGACGGCACGACTATGTAGTAGTTGGCCTTTGGCTTCGGTTTGAGGGGGAACATGAACGCATCGAGAAGCAAGCGACGGATACGCCTGACGCCCTTTGGCTATCTTGTCCTTTCGGCTTTCATCGCCGCATTGCTCGGCAGCGTGTATCTGATCGCACGCGCGGCGGGCGGGGCTTCGCTTACCCCGCGCGGGCAGATCACCGGCTCCGGCAACCCGCTGAACGTTCCCGATCCGAACGCTTCGCCGGACTCCTCTGTTGTGGACGACGCGCTGAACGGACTGGTGAACGGCGCACTGGCGGACACGGAAATTGCGACGCCGACCCCGGTCCCGACCCCCGTGCCGACGCCGACCATCTACATCACGCCTGTACCGGATCCCACGGTTTCGCCGACGCCGTCACCCACGCCTGCCAGCGTAAGCCGCACGCCGAGCCCGGCGGAGGTCGCGGGCGCAGTCGACGGAAAGTTGTCCACGGGCGGCGTCAACCTCCGTGCAGGTCCCTCGACCAACGATAACATCATCGGCACGGACTTTGCCAAAGGAACGAAGGTCAAAGTCTATGCCCTCGAAAACGACTATTATTTCGTGCAGATCGTAGCCAAAGAGCGCTACGGCTACATTTCCTCGAAATTTGTGAACGTTGCGGGCTTCACGCCGCAGCCTGTCGCGACCGCGGAACCGCCTGCGGGAGCAATCGGCGGACGCATACGCGCGTCCAAAGCCATGCTGCGCAACGGCCCCGGTACGGATTACGGCGCGATCGACCAATATGTGAAAGGCGATCCCGTATACGTTTTCTTTAAATCGGGCGACTGGTACTATGTGCAAATGGCGCTGACCGGTGAAAAGGGCTACATGAAAGCAGATTTCATCACGGTCGAAGCCGACATCCCGTCCGGCACGCCTATTCCGTAAAGCGGTGCGTTCCGAACGGCAAGCGTAAATGCAAAAGGGTATGCATCAAAGCGGTGCATATCCTTTTTTTGTGTCTGCCGCAAATGCGTTCGCTGTGCGTCCGTCTCCGCGCAGCGCCCGCAGCGTCTTTCTTCCTGCTGCCGCTGCCACACGTTTGACGACACGCCGTGCATGCTGCCGACCGGCGGCGTTCACCGCATTGCAAGCACGACACGCCGCGATCGTGGTCATACTTGACAGAAATTCCCGCTTTGAAAGGAGCAGTGACATGTCTAAGGCTGCTAAGAAAAACATCTATCTGGCGATTGCTATGTTGGTCGTATTTGCATTCCGGCTCATCCCGCCCTCGGGCTCTCTGACTGCGGAAGGACTGGCTGTGCTCGGCATCTTCTTTGGTTCGCTGCTCATGTGGATCACGATCTCCATTGACTGGCCGAGCCTCATTACCATTTTTCTGATCGGCTTTTTGCCGAGCTTCGGCTTTGGAAAGACCTTTCAGGGCGCGTTCGGCAATTCCACCGTCGCGTTCCTGATCTTCACGTTCATGCTGGTCTATCCGCTGTCCAAGACGAACTTTGTGCGCCGCTGTACCATCGCCTTCATTACGAACCGCATCGCGCGCAAAGGGCCCTGGTATTTTACCTGTTTCCTGCTGGCCGCAGTCACCTTTATGGGACTGTTTATCTCGCCCTCCGTGCTCTTTGTCGCATTTCTCCCCTTCCTGCTCGACATTCTGGATGTTCTCGGCATTGAAAAGGGCGGAAAGTCCGGCAACATGCTCATGATAGGCTGCGCGTTTGCAATCAGTCTCTCCTCCGGAATGACCATGATCGGCCACGTTTGGCCAACGCTCGCGGTCGGCTTCTACAAGGGCGCGACGGGTTCCGACATTTCCCAATTTCAGTACATGGCATGGGGCATCCCGACAGGGCTCCTTCTGCTCGTCCTTCTACTGCTCGTTTTCCGATTCCTTTATCGTCCCGACGACATTCGCCAGATCGATCCGGAGAAATGCCTGGCTTTGCGCGGCACCGTGCCGCCTGCGGATCGCAAGGAGAGGATCATCCTCTTCGCGATGATCCTCACCGTCTGTCTCTGGGTGCTGCCGAGTCTGTTCAAAAACATCCTGCCCGATGTCTACAAGGCAATCAACGGCTGGACGACCGCAATGCCGCCACTCGTCGGCTGTCTGATCCTCTTCATCTGTCTCGACAAAGGCGAGCGCATCATGAACTTCTCGGAGGCGGCCTCAAAGGGCGTCATGTGGGCGTCCATCCTGATGACCGCCGCAGCAACAATGCTCGGTTCCTGTCTGACGAGCGAGGCGACCGGTATCTCCGCGTGGCTCAGCGAAACGCTTTCTCCCGTCACCTCGGGTCTGCCGGTCATGGCGCTCATCGTGTTTTTTGCCGCATGGGCGATCCTTGAAACGAACGTTTCTTCAAACATCGTCACGACGAACGTTGTCTGCTCCGTGGCGCTCGCCGTCTTTCTGGCGCTTCCCGCCGGTACGGTCAATATGGCCGCGGGGCTCAGCATCGTCGGCATGTGCGCTGCGATCTGCAACATGACGCCCGCGGGGCAGTCCACGATCAATACGGTCGCCATCGGCTCCGGCTGGACGACGCCGAAGGATATGTTCGTCTGGGGCGGCGTGTTCGCCCTGCTCGCCGTGATCGTGATCAGTTTCGTCGGCTACCCGCTCGGCGCGTTCTTTATGGCGGGCATGCAATAAAAGCGAAAATATGCGGCTGACGCTGCATTTCTCCGACCGCTCTACTCCATCTGCGCCGCCGATATCCGCGAGGGCGTTGCCGTTGAGTACGTTTCCTGCGAGCCGACGGAGAATCTGAAAGAGCTGTTTCCAGAGGAGTACGGTGAGGATGATGATTCTTTTGAGGAGGAAGAAGAAACGGAGCAGGCATAAACCTGCTCCGTACATAGGAAAATTGTGTTTTACGGCTTTATAAGCGTATCAACGAAGTCTTCAAGTTCCTTAATGAAGAGTTTGATTTCACAAGTGTTGGATGTTTCATCTCGAAGAACATGCTCCCATTTAAACAAGAATTCTTCAACAGAACGGAAATCTGCGTTTTGCCATAATGGGGCAATTGCAATCAGTGCAGCATCAAAGGGTGCAGATTCGAAATGGTCGGCATCAATATAGCCACCCATACCAGAACGTTCGCACGAAAACACTTTACGAACAATCATTTCCAGCTCTATGGCTGAACCGTGGTCAATTCTCACTTTCTCTCACCTCCTTTACTGTATTTATTATACATTATTTGGTGTCCCATAAAAAGGACACAAAGCGGTGAGGCAAAAAAAGTGGATGTAACCGAACTTCGTTACATCCACTCGATCTGGTTGCGGGGAAGGGACTTGAACCCCTGACCTCCGGGTTATGAGCCCGACGAGCTACCAACTGCTCTACCCCGCGACATGCCGCGAATCGGTTGTTCCGATGCGCTACGCAGTAGTATATCATGCGTGCGCTGCATTGTCAAGCGATTCGCGAGATCGATTTTTATCATTTCTTGCCGCACTCAAAATTCGCCCGTGCAAACGACCGCTGCGGGTCCCGTCATATAGACGTGATCGTCCTCCGCCCAGTCGATGTGCAGCGTTCCGAGCGCGATCCGCACGTCCACGCTGCGTCCTGTCTTTCCGTTCAGCACGCAGGCAACCGCCGTACTCGACGCGCCAGTGCCGCAGCAAAGCGTTCTGCCGCAGCCGCGCTCCCATGTACGCATCTCGACCGTGTTCTCATCAATCACATGCACAAAGTTCACGTTCGTGCGCCGCGGGAACACGGGCGCGTGCTCGATCGCATTGCCGAGTGCCGAAATATCGATCGCTCCAAGGTCATCGACAAACACCATGGTATGCGGTACGCCGACCAAAACGCTCGTGAACCGCAGTTCTTTATCAAGCACCGAAATCGGACGATCGATACAGCGCCCCTCTCCCTCGACAGGGATCTCCCCGCACTCCAGGAACGGCTTTCCCATGTCCACGCGCACCTGCTCCGCCACGCCATCCTTCACCAGCAGTTCCGGACGCATGACGCCCGCAAGCGTTTCCACAGACATCTGCGTTTTCTTCACAATGCCCTGCTCATAGACATACTTTGCGAAGCAGCGGATCCCGTTGCCGCACATTTCGGCTTCACTGCCGTCGCTGTTGATAATGCGCATCCGGATATCCGCAGCGTCGCTGTTCTCGACTACAAGAATCCCATCCGCGCCAACGCCCGTGTGCCTTGCGCATTCTTTGACCGCCATGGCGCCGTAATCGATATTCGCAAGCTCCCTCCCGTCGATCACGAGAAAATCGTTGCCCAATCCGTGCATTTTCGTAAATCGCATAACCGTGCTCCTTTCGGTCCAATCCTATCCGATGATCTCAAGAAACGCCTCGTCCGCATAGCCGCGAACCGCTTCCTCAAAATTACGGAATCGTTCGAGAAAATCGCGTGCCTGCGGGGTGAGCTCCGCACCGCCGCCGCCCCGTCCGCCGGTGGTCGACGTCAACAGCGGAAAACCGAGGCTTTGCTCTGCCGTCTTGATCACCCGCCACGCCTTGCTGTACGCCATCTCCATGGAAATGGTGGCCTGCCGGAGCGACTTGAATTCGTCCACGCGTTCAAGCAGCTCCGCAATGCCGGGGCCAAAGCATTTGTCCTCGCCGTAAATGCGCAGCGTCAGGGTGTAGTGCAGTTGCTTCTTTTGCTTATTCATGACCGACCCCGCTTTATTTCAAATTTTGCTTATACAAAATAAGTATATCACAGCGCCGCCGCTGCGAAAAGCCCAACGGGCAATTTCACATGAATGCCACAAGACTGCCGTTGACGAACGCCCTGCATATCTACTATGCTATATCTATGGAAGAAACAACCACGGAAGCCGTTCGCCGCGCGTTAGCGGACGGGCTGCAAACGATTCTTTCGATCCCGGCCGAACCGCGCGATATCCGGCTGCCGAGCCGGATCGCTGCCGCCGCAACACCGCTTGCCATTGCATACGGCGCGGACGCTGCGGCCTGGGCTGTTTTGCTGAACGCCGAACGCAGCCGGTTCCCTGCGCTGTACGGTGCGCCGCTCGTTTCCTACGCCACGGCGGAGAACGGCTGGCTGCTCTTTACGCTCACATCCGATTTCTACAGCGCCGCTGTCATGCACACGCGTTCTGCCCTTCCCTTCCCCTCGCGCACGGACACCTATGCGCTGCACCGGATGCGAATGCTCTCGCGCCGCCCAACCGACGACTGCCCCGATGTGCCGGAGGTGCAGCGGGCGCTGCTGCTTGCGTTCACTGCGGCGGAACTGCGTACGCCTGCCGCTCTTGCAAACGCGGAACGGGCGCTGCTCTCGATGGCATATGCTCTGCCGCCTGCGGACCGCCAGCTGCTTCTCGACCGCTGCGGCGGCGTTGCGGACTGCGCCTGTCGTCTGCTTTCTCACGTCAGCGGCTGATCTGATTCTTTTTCATTGCCTACAATTTGTGATTATTCAGAAAGGTTTTTCGTGTCATGGAATTTCAATGGTTCGGCCACTCCTGTTTCCTGCTGACTGCCGCGGACGGTACGCGGATCCTTACCGACCCCTGTGCGCCGCCCACGGGCTACGATCTGCACGATATTGCCTGCGACATTGTAACGAGCAGCCATGCGCATTACGACCACAACTACTTTGTCGCAGCGTCCGGCACGCCGGACATCGTGAACACGGCGGGCGTTTATACGCGCGGGGACCTGCGCATCACGGGCATTCCCTCGTTCCACGACGACTGCGGCGGTGCGGAACGCGGCGGGAATCTCATGTTTCTCATCGAATGCGACGACCTGCGCATCCTGCACCTCGGCGATCTCGGTCACAGGCTCTCCCCGGAAACGGCGGCAGCGCTTGGTCGGATCAACGTTCTGCTCTGCCCGGTCGGCGGCACTTATACGCTGGACGCGCAGGGTGCGCTCGACGTTGCGAATCTGCTGAAACCGCGCGTCCTCATCCCGATGCACTACAAAACAAGTGCGCTGGCCTTTGATCTCGCGTCGGTGGACGACTTTCTCCGCGCGTCAAAATACCGTCACACGATCCGTCTGAACGGATCCGAGTGCTCCATCACGCGCGATACGATCTTCGGTTCGGAGGATCGCATCCTCGTGTTCGACTACGCTGTGTGCGGCTGACCGCATGCGCAGATCGCAATCGTAAGGGAATCTTCATCTCTTTGCAAGCGATTCTTTCATTTTCTGTGGTATCATCAGAGCATGGAACAGAACCTGAACGCAAATAGCAATCCAAAATTCGCGGAACGCCGCCGTGCGCTCCTGCGTCTTTCGCTCGCTGCGGCGGGCGTTTTCCTCGTGACGGCCGCGCTGTATTTTTTCGTGGCAAAGCCCATGTTTCGTTTTGTCGGCGATACGGCCCGCTTCCGCGCCTGGGTCAACGGGCACGGCGTCTGGAGCCGGCTGTCTTTTCTCGGCATGATGATGTTTCAGATCATCGTCGCCTTCATTCCCGGCGAACCGCTTGAGATCGCGGCGGGACTCGCTTTCGGCGTTATTGAAGGGACGGGGCTCTGCATCCTTGCCGCACTGCTCGCAGGCACGGCGGTGTTTCTGTTTGTGAAGCGGTTCGGCCGCAGCATCGTCGCCTTCTTCTTCCCGCCGGAACAGATCGATCATCTCCGTTTTTTGAAGGACGAGCGTCGGGTCGAGCTTACTGCCCTGCTGCTGTTTCTCATTCCGGGTACGCCGAAGGATCTGCTGACCTACTGTGCGGGACTGACAAAGATCCGTCTCCCGGCGTGGATGCTCATCACCTCCGTCGCCCGTTTCCCCTCGGTCATCACCTCAACGCTCGGCGGCAGCGCGCTCGGCATGGCAGACTATACCTTTGCGGCCGTGGTGTTCGGCATTACGCTGCTGCTCAGTCTCGGCGGAGTCCTGCTCTACCGGTATATCACACGGGCGCGCGGGCGCTGAAGCTTTCCTGCGATCAAGCCCTCTCTGCTTTCTCCCGCGGGCTCGTTGACAATTCGCGCTGTTTTTGTTAGCCTATATTTGATAATACTGCACGATTCGACGTTCAAAGCGATTGCTGCGAACGTCTTTGGTATGATGAGAAATGAGGAAGGATCGCCATGGAACGGAAAGAACTTAACGATACGATCACGCTTGACCGCCTGCCGATCGGAAGCAGCGGCGTGATCCGTGCGGTCGGCGGCGAAGGCCCGCTGCGCCTCCGCTTGCTGGATATGGGGCTCATCCCGCGCACGCGCGTTACCATGCGCAAGGTTGCGCCCATGGGCGACCCGCTCGAGATCCACATCCGCGGCTATGAACTGACGCTGCGCGCAGAGGATGCCCGCAACATCCTCGTTGCGCCGGAAACGGAGGCACAGGCATGATCTTTGCGCTTGCAGGCAATCAGAACTGCGGAAAAACGACGCTGTTCAACGCGCTGACCGGCTCCAACCAGTTCGTGGGCAACTGGCCCGGCGTTACGGTGGAGAAGAAGGAAGGCAAGCTGAAGAAGCACGACGACGTGACCATCATGGACTTGCCCGGTATTTACTCCCTGTCCCCCTACACGCTGGAGGAAGTGGTGGCCCGTAACTACCTGATCGACCAGCGTCCCGACGCCATCCTGAACATCATCGATGGTACGAACCTGGAGCGTAACCTGTACCTGACCACGCAGCTGACCGAGCTGGGCATCCCGGTGGTCATGGCCGTGAACATGATGGACATCGTGCGCAAGAGCGGCGACCAGATCAACATCAGCCAGCTGTCGCAGCAGCTCGGCTGCAAGGTCGTATTCATCGTGGCTGACGAGACGGCGCGGTTCGTGCGCGGAGTGCTTGAAGCCGGGAAATACGCCATCGAGACCGAGTTCCGCTCCATGCAGTCGTGGGACGATTTCATCACCCACTCCGCCGACATAGAATACGACGACCTGATGGTGGTCATCGGCGCACGCCGCACATCCGTATCCTTCTCCACCGACCTCGAGAACCTGCCGGCACACCTGATGCGTTACCACTCGGCTCAGAACATGCTGGTCATCTACCCTGAACAGTTCGGCGCAGACGTAGAAATGCCCGAGCCGATAGACGACCTGCTGTCGCAGCCCTATACCACCAACCCCACGCCATGGCGGCTCTCGCTGACGCACCTGCGCGACGTGTTGACAGCCCACCTGCGCCGCCGTCACATAGACCGCCTACGCCGCAAGCAGAAAAAATAAACTTGCACCGTCACGCATTATTTATTACCTTTGCAACATATAAACTCATCAGACATGATACGCCCGATACCAAATCCACCGATGAACAGCGATGATGTCGCTCGTTTTCGTCAGGCAGTGGCGAAACACATCTGCGATGAATATACCGACGAGGAACGGCAGCAGATGAAGCAGCGGCGCGACACAGCCATTGCCAACGCTCGCCGCATAATAGCCAACTGCGGCGGCAAAAAACCATTGCTTGGCTATTGGGGATAAGGTGTATCGGATACTGACGAGTATATAAGCGGGTGCAACTGGTTAGAAATCAGAGGTTGCGGTCTAAGTGAGAAAATTTTATCGCCGAAAACTTGCACACTACGGAAAAACTGATTAACTTTGCACCGCAAAACGGCAAACGCCGCTATGCACGACATAAACGCTTTTCAAATAATTAGGAGAGGTGGGTGAGTGGCTGAAACCACCGGTTTGCTAAACCGACGTAGGACTCAATCCTACCACGAGTTCGAATCTCGTCCTCTCCGCCAATGAAGCTTGATTTTTTCAAGCAATTATCAAATAACGCCCAATTCTTATTCCCAATTTTGGGTACGGAATAGGGCGTTTCTCATATATGGTTATGAACTCTCTACATATTATGACATACATAGCATCACAACACCCGCACAAAGCTGATTTGACATGAGGCATACATCGACAATCTTAGCAGTGTTAGCCTTGCTTGTCTGCTTCTTTCAGTCCCATGCTCATGAAAATGGCAATTTCGGGGCAACTGAATTGAAAAAGGGGCAAGAAGAATATGAACAAGGACGGTTTAGTGAGGCATTGAGACTTATGCTGCCCTACCTAATGAACAATGCCGACAACAACACTATTTCAGAAAATGACCTGGCAAGAGCCTATCTATATGCCGCCAATGTACACCTGATGTATCTGGACTACGGCTCGGCCATGAAATTTTACCGCATGGGATATGAACACTGCTGCAACGGCAACGACGTGGACATGCAGGCCTCTTTTCTTCACAACATGACCGTGACCTCTTGCTATCTTCGCAACATACCTGATGCCAAGAGATACAATACGGAAATGAAAAAACTCAGTGTAAAAAACAAGTGGCAACAACAACAGGACTACCACATGGGGCTGGGCTACATCTCTCGCGAAGAAGGGAACTGGGACAAAGTCATCGATGAGATGAAGCAATCTTTGTATATAAACAAAAGCCATGACCTTGATGACCGATACCGTGCTTCCGCATTGTCGGAAATATACACGGCCTTTGAGCAGAAGGAAGAGCTGGATTCCGCACTGAAATACCTGCGCCCATATCTTAATCTTTCATTGCATCACTCCCTGACACCCATGACTCTGGATGCATACAGAGCTTTTGCACGTATATTTGAAACTAAGCACTGCCCTGACAGTGCAGCGCGTTACCGCGACCTCTATGCACGTCTGCTTGAAGCGTCCCCTTCGTCACAGGATTTCCTTATGGCGAAAAGCGACTATGCCGACTATGAGACAAAAAAAGCCACAAATGAAATCAGTTCATTGAGAATCACCATCTCAAAGCAAAAACTGACAGTAATATGCATCAGCCTCATATTGGCCATTGCTGTCTCAATAGGCAGCATCATATATATCCAAAAGCGCAAACTGACCAAGACCTACCGAGAATTGTTCAGGCGCAACCAAGAATTGACGCTCATTGAAAAGAGAAGCCGCGAGCTGGCCATGGGAAAAACATCCGCACCATGCCCGAAAACAGAAAAAGCGAGACACGAATCTGCCGTAATCCTGTACAATCGGATTGTTGAGTTCCTGAACTCTTCGGAGGGCTTTCTTGACCCGGATTTTTCAATCGGCAGTCTTGCCAAGGCTTTAGGCTCCAATACAAAATATGTATCGGAGGCAATAAACCAAATTGGCGGGACTTCCTTTCGGGAACTACTGAACCGCATGAGGATACAAAAGGTCAGGGAAATGCTGCTTGACGGCAATGCTGACACTCTTACACTGAAAGCAATTTCAGAACAGGTCGGCTTCCGCTCGCCCACCACCTTCTTCAGCGCATTCAAAAAAGCCACCGGCCTGACACCCTCACAATACATCCGAATGGCAAAAGAAAAAACCGAGCCAAACAACCCGACAGACAGCAAACAGCCTATATAACACATGGTTTTTATCCAATTTCATGAATTTGGACTAAGGAGGAAGTGCTTGAATACGCATTTCCTCCTTTTTCATACTAAATTTGCCAAAACGAATTTCACAAACAATTTACTACATGAACCAACGACAAATAGCAAAAGCTCTGACGACACTGCTGATTGCATCCATCATCTTTGCGCCGGGAAATTCGACATACGCCCAGGCCGTGGATGAGGCTCACGCATTGGAAAGGGCAACTATGTTCCACAAAGCGACAGCCCGGCAAAAGACAACCAAGCTGGACCTGTCTATCTCGAGTCCGAACAATGAGTATTACGGTTTCAACAACAGAGACGGAGGATGGGTGATTGTGAGCGGGGACGACCGCACTCAAGAGATATTGGCATATTCCCCGGAAGGGCACTTGGCAGAAGACAATCTTCCTGACGGCATGCGATACCTGCTAACAGTGTACCAAAAGGAAATCCAGTCATTACGCACACAGACGACAGAAGACAGACACGCCAGCATGGCAAAAGACCAAGGCGAAAGCATACAGCCGCTGCTCGGGAATACCGCATGGGACCAGCTGGAGCCTTACAACCGGCTTTGTCCCAAGTATTGGGGTGCATCACGGGCTGCCACTGGCTGCGCAGCCACCGGACTGGCTCAGATAATGTTCTTCCACAAATACCCGGCTAAAGGAACCGGCTCTCACACATACACCCCCACTGTAAACACTCAAATCGGGCCGCTGACAGTAGATTTCAGCAACAGCGAGTACCGGTGGGACAGCATGCTGCCAGCATACGATGCCGGTTATACCGATGAGGAGGCCGATGCCGTGGCAAGGCTCATGTACGACTGCGGCGTGGGCATGGACATGGAATACGGCGCACAGAGCGGCGCGGATGTCCGGAATATATGCCATGAGCTTGTTGACTACTTCGGCTACGATGCTTCTATAGCCTACAGGTCAAGACAATACTATTCCATCCGTGAATGGGAGAACATAATACGCGGAGAATTGGAGGAAAACAGGCCTGTGTTCTATACCGGCTTTACCGAAAATTCCGGCGGTCACGCCTTTGTGCTCGACGGGTGCGATGCACAAGGGTTCTTCCACATCAACTGGGGGTGGTCTGGCATGAGCAACGGATATTTCCGCACCACTGCACTTACTCCGCCGTCTCAAGGTACAGGGGGCGCTTCTGGCGGGTTCAACAACAAGCAGGTGATAATAACGGGGATAATGCCGCAGCGAGAACAACCGCACTCTCCGCACATACAATTGTACTCTACTGAAGCCCTGAAAGCCAGTTCAAACCACTTTAGCCGCACACCAGGCACAAACCTTGAAGTCCGACTCGGCGGCAAAATCGGCAACGGAGGCTGGCAAGATGCGACCGTTGACTTTCAGCTCGGCCTCTACAAGGACGGGCAGTGCGTGAGGCATTACCCTGGCGACAAAGGGAAACACATAGCCATGGATGAACAGGTGACAGGCATTTCATTCCGTCCTATTGCAGTGGAGGACTTGCCGACCGGCAGCTATATCCTTCGTCCGGAAGCCTGTGTAAGCGGCTACACTGAGTGTTTCCCCATCTGCGCACAGTACTTGTCATTGCCAAACTATCTTGTGATAAACGTCACTGATACATCTGTTGAAATCGGATACCCGGATTATCCGGAACTGAAAGCCACGGATGTTAATGCAGGCAATCTGTATCAGACTGTGACAGCGCCAGTTTCCGCCTCGATATCCAATGTCGGCTCAGTAGAGTATTACGGCAACGTCAATGTAGCTCTGCTCAACCCGACGACTCAGAGAAAAGTCGCAGAAGGCGAAAACTATCTGATAGACCTTATGCCCGGTGAAAAAACACATCTGGAGATGCCGTCAACATTCTCAGCCAAAGTGCCTGCAGGCAAGTACCTGATGGCGATCGTTGACGAGGATTTGACAAGAATCTCGGACTTGGCAGAGGTGGAATTGCTGCCTGCTCCAGAAGACCATGCCTTGCTCGAAGCTACAGAAGGCTTCCGTATAGACAATGCCTCCAGCGTTGACCCTAAAGACATAAGGGCATACGCGACTGTGATATGCACACAAGGCATCTTCTCCGGAGGAGTAGGACTGTACATCTATGACGAGTCTGAAAGGAATGTCTTGGGATGCGTCGATGTCAAAACCATATTTCTCGAAAACGGAGAAGAAGGGCAAATCGAGTTCTGCGGTTACATGGAAAACGCGGTCGCAGGACAGACCTATTGCGCGAAGCTGGTAAACATGGTCGAAAACGTGTACCTGCAACCAAGGGAAAACGCCAAATGCCTGTTCACTGTGAGCGATTTCGGCGGCGTAGAACCGACTGCTCCGGAACGCGACAATATAGTGTCTGTCTTCACAATCGACGGCAAACAAATACAGGAGCATGGAGGCGAGACTCACGGCGTGTTCATAATACGCTACACTTCGGGCAAAACCGCAAAAATAATACGATAACTCAACCAACAATCATACAATGAGATTCAAGAAACTAACCACCGTATGCCTGTTGACGACACTCGCAAGCCCTTTGGCAAGGGGAGTAGACCTGTCCGACTACAACGGGCGGATGTTCAACGGAGCTCTCGTCTACTCTGACGAATGGGCAAACATGTCAGTGACCCAAGCCCCAACGGGACTGTACCGCTTCACGATGGGGCAGAATCCAGCCATTGAAAAGAAATACAGCCGCATGGCTTTGGATTTCATGTCTGGCGCAAACTGCCGGGGAAAATTCTACGGCGTGCGTCCCATAACGATATTCGGTTCTCTGTTGAGTGTGGGATATGACTGTATCGACACACAATCATACTCTCTGGTCGCACAACAGTACATAGAAGAAAATGTCAACTGGGAAGCTGTCGGCTGCGGCATGACTTACGACTTAGCCAGCGGCCAAATCTACGCCGTCGAATACAATGACGACCTGACAGGTCTTTATTGGTCAACATTCTCGACAGACCCGATGGGGTACAACCAAATCACCAAATGGAAGAGCAAATTCGCCATCGTCGCCTTGGGCAACACGCCAGACGGTCGCTTCTACGCCATATCAACAGCAGGAGACCTGTACGAAATCGACAGAAAAAGAGGAACAACAACTCTTGTCGGGTCTACTGGCGTAAATGTACAGCAATCCACACAGTCACTGGTTTGGGACAACGCGAATGGCAATTTTCTTTGGACTGCCTGCACCACTTCCGGCAGCGGCATTTATGCTGTTGACACGCAAACCGGCTCTGCCACGCTCATACAGTCTCTCGACCACGGAGAACAAATCGTAGGCGCATGGTTTGAAGACAACACCGCGCTGCCTAAAGCACCAGCCGCAGTCACTGACCTCAAAGTATCATACGTTTCTCCCGGAAGTTCCTCCGCCACAGTTTCAGCCACATTGCCATCCAAAACCTTTGACGGAAGCCCCGTTTCCGGCGAGGTGTATTACGAGCTTTGGCTAGACGGAGAAATAGCAGTGGAAGGGAATGCTGCCGGCGGCTCGCCGATAACATACGACTGCTCCCTGGCTGAGGGAAACCACTATGTCTACCTGATGGTGAAAAACAGTGCCGGCTTTGCCCCTGCTGCATACGTCTATGAATTTGCCGGCAACGACACTCCGCAGCCTCCTGTTGTAACCGGCTTCGAAGTCAATGACGGTGTTGCTTCGTTGACTTGGGAAGCGTCCTCCACAGGCGTAAACGGAGGCTATATTGACGCTTCAAGCCAACGTTTCAACGTATATCGCATGCCTGGGAATGTGCCGGTTGCCGAGAATATCGCAGAAACGACTTATTCTGGCTCTCTGCCCGAAGACATGGCCCGGTACAGCTTCAAAATACAAACCACCTGCGGAGGCAAGTCGTCTACATTCGCGACATCCGATGAAATTCTATTCGGCCGTTCATTCACTGTCCCGTACACATTCGTATTCGACAACCCTGGCGCGGCAACACTTTTCACGACAGCCGACATCGCGGGAAACAATGAGAACTGGTCATACAATTCCTGGAACAATGAATTGTCTATCAGCTGCCCATACGGAGGTGAAGCTGACAACTGGCTGATTACTCCGAGAATTGCGCTCAAAGCCGGGACTCTATACCGTATGAGCGTATATGCGCAAGCCGGGTCTGCATACGCTCAGGAAAATTTCGCCATGGCATACGGCACAGGCAACACTGCCGAGGACCTGAACAGTTTCGTAAATTTCGCTGAATGGAACAAATACAGCACCGGCAACAGCGCAAAAGACATAACCGGCGACTTCTATGTGCCTCAAGACGGCGACTATTACCTGTGCCTGAAATACCAGTCTAACTCAGACAAGACTGACGGCGCAATGCCTGGATTCATGTTCCGCATGAAGAGCATGAGCTTCGAGGAAGTAGGCAACATCAAGGCTCCGTCTGCCACTGCAGACCTTGAAATCAATCCAGATGCTGACTATGGGCTAAGCGCGAAACTGACATTCACAGCTCCGGGAAATGCTATTGACGGCACTGCGCTGTCATCACTGGAGTCTGCCGACATATTCCGCGACAATTCAGAAACACCTGTCGGGTCAGTATCAGCACCGGCACCTGGCAGCAAGCTGGAATGGAGCGACACGTCTGTTCCTGACACAGACTTCCATACGTATACGGTAAGGTTCAAGAACAGCTATGGATACGGAGCTGAAGCCGAAGCGACAGCTTTCATTGGCATATACAGCACTCCGTATACAGAGAATTTTTCTGATCCTCGCCATGTGTCGCTGTTTTCATATTACGGTGAAAACCTGCCAGAAGACGCGGAAGTACAGTTCGGCAAGAACTACAACGGCGGTCTCGAGGTAACGTATTTCTGCACACAGACACCTGTGTCGCTGACTATGACAAGCCCCGCGTTCATGCTCGAAGCCGGGACTGTGTACCAACTCGATTACGATCTGGCATTAAATGACTCAAAAGAGGAGAACATATACAAGTTCATGCTCGGGACAAGCCCGACTCCAGACGGCATGACAGTCGAAGTGGCAGACCTGCCGCGTACTGGCGATATGGCAGCTCCCGTAAGCCATCAGTTTACCGTAGAGAAAAGCGGCGTTTACTATCTCGGTTGGAAAGCTGTTGCAAATGCCGACTACACGTACATAAGCCATTCTATCACGAACCTTAATCTGACATTGAAGGGTTCGGCAAAAGCTCCTGGAGAGGTTGCCGACATTGAGGCGACACCGGCTTCGGACGGCTCGCTTTCTGCCACAATAACGTTTACGGCTCCAGCTATGGACATGGCGGGCAACGACCTTGATGAAATTACGGGCATTAATGTCTTCCGTGGAGAGACCGCTACCGGTATGCCGATAAAGACTTTCATGTCTCCAGCTACCGGCGCGGCACTGTCATTCACCGATGAGAATGCAGACAAAGGCATCAACAAGTACACCATTGTTGCCACAAACAGTTACGGTGCCGGCAACGCCGTGCCAGTTGAAGTGTTTGTCGGCTTTGACATACCCGTGAGCGTATCTATGCTTAAAATAACGCCTGACGCTACAAACCAAAAACCGACACTGAGCTGGATACCGCCGCATGAAGGCATTAACGGAGGTATCATTGACAGCGACAATCTACGGTTCAACATTTATTCCATTGACCCGGAACAGCCGGAAGAGAAGCAGTTCTCCCTGTTAGGCACAACATCTGACAATTCCTATTTCGTAGACCGCACGCCTACAGACCAGCAAGAGATAGCCTACTATGGCGTAAGACCATTGCAAGGAGAGACTGAAGGTGTCACATCGATATCCTTCTCCATACTCGGCAAACCCTACAACATGCCATACACAGAATCATTTCCGGAAGGAGCATATACTACCAAACCGTGGGCAATGGTCAACACAGGCTCTACCGACGCACTGTGGGGCTGGGTTTCCGACGATGCAATGCAGACGGTCTACCCAGGCGTATACAGTCAGGACAATGACGGGGGAATGGCAGCCCTGATCAATAGACAAGAGGACTATGCCCTTGACAACACATTGATTTCACCAAAAATCACGCTGGACGGCAAATCTGCGCAGTTGACTTTATACGTGTATGCAGGGCTGGACAAGGCATACGACACGCCTCCTGTTATACAAGCAATGGTGACAACAGACGAGGACACATTCATACCTCTCGGCGAACCAGTAGACTTGACACAAGGTCAACGAGGCTGGCAGAAACTCACATACGACCTCTCTGCCTACAAAGACGCGCCGGCTCTGTCTCTTTTGTTCTACGGCACACTCAGAGGCTACCGCGAGTTCATAGCAATAGACAACATCTGCGTCTCGGAGGTTTCAGGAATACAGGTCATCAATGCAGACGAAAAGATTGTTGTCCTG
>ENA-OUQO01000119-OUQO01000119.1-human-gut-metagenome-genome-assembly--contig:-NODE-119-length-37631-cov-4.088035_pt1 | contig 37631 bp, 30 predicted proteins | sample MGYA00237944_ERZ548825 | MGnify/ENA primary metagenome ERZ548825 (study PRJEB26490, sample SAMN05194700) | human gut metagenome | biome: terrestrial biome; feature: human-associated habitat; material... | reverse complement strand
GAGACTCAATAAACTATATCTGTCGTAGGTGCGACGGATTTACTTGATGACGGCCTTGCTGACGGTGCTGCCTTGGCGGCGGATGTACAGGCCGGCGGCTGCATCGTCGGGATTGACGCGTATGCCGCGAAGGTCGTAGTACTCTACGGGAGCATTGTTGTCCTCGTCGGTGGTTACATCGTCAATTCCGCCGATGGTGTCAATCCATCCCTCTTGGGCGATGCGATATGCCGCCATGCCGTTGTTGGGCTTGAATATGACGAGGTAGCAGCCGTACTTGCCGTTGGCGTCGGCGCGTACCACGACTTCCTGTGCGAAGGCACGAGTGCCGCCGTCGCGTACTGCGCCCAGACCGTTCTTGGGAAGATCCCACAACAATGACGAACCTTCAAATGTCCCGCCGGCGCCCAATTTGCATACACGAATCTGTGAATTGAGCGTGGACGCATCGTCCAGCGTGAAGGTCAGGTAGTGGTCGTCGCCGAAGGCAAATTCGTTGACGCCGTTGACGTTGGTGGTCGAAGGTGCCAGTTCCGGGCACGAGCGGAATGATTCGATGAGTGTGCCCGAGTTGTTGTACAGTGTCGGGTGCGTGGTGAAAGCATCGATGTAGAACATATCGCCCGAGTGTTCCTCGTTGCGCACGATGCGAATCATAGGCGCGCCGTCCCAGGTGGATTGTCCTTCGGGATAGGTGTCGTCGTAGATGCTGGTATAGTATATGCCGTCATTCATGTGCGGTTGCCATTCCTCGCTGCCTTGCTCGCGGGTAAATCCGAAGACATAGCTGTATGCCTTGAGTGTGGCTCCGCTTACCGGGGCTGCCGGGGTCATGAATACCGTTCCGGCCTGCTTGCCGGTGATATCGCCCACGAGGTCGTAGTAGTCGTGACGTGTTGCCATGACTTCCTCGTCTTCGGGTACGGACAGCGATAATGCCAATTCGGCCTCGCCGGTGTCCAAGTCCTTGATGCGATAGATGTTGAACGGGCGTTTGGAAGCATCGCCCACCACTCCGGTGACCCAAACGTTACCGAAGTCATCGACGCCTATTTGGTTGGCGCACAGCAGTCCGGTGAGGGGCGTGCCGTTGACGGTGATTTGCACCGTTTTTTCGTACTTGCCCGTTGCCAGATCAAAGATGACGATGCGGCCATAGTCGTTGGAGCTGTCGCCTTCGGTGATTGTCGGGCTTTCGGCCAGTAATATGCGTCCGTCTTTGATGACCATAGTGCGAGCCTTGTTTGTGTAGGCTGCATACGGGGCGGTGGCGTACTCGGTGTTGTCCAATGCGCGGCTTACCTGCCAAATGTTTTGGCAAGTCAGGCCGTCAACGGTCGGGTATTCGGTTGTTTCTACGCCGGCGTAAGCCATGGGGGCCAATACCGTGGCACCCAAAAGGATAAGTAGAGATTTCTTCATAGATGGTTTGTGCTGTTATGTGGATGGTAGATATAGTGCATAGCGACACGTACCGCGATGCAACGGCTAAGTTAGTGCTTTTTTGTGACATACAGCCGTGCGCTGCCCGTTTTTTTGCATATAGACCGTTTTTTTTAAGAAAAAAAATGAGTGCCGCGGATTAGAAAGTAATCATAAAAGCCGAGCCGAGGGCCAGAGTATTCATCCATTCGTGTGCCGAACGTCTATGCGACGGTATCAAGTCGTAGTCGTACATCCCGGCCTTTTCTATGGCTTGGTCATAGTCGAAGGCTTGCTCGCAGAGGTACTTCTCGTTGCCGAGATAAGCCACGATACTGTCCGACAGCCGGCGTTCGTCCTCGATAATCAGCAGTTTCATCAGGCTATTTGTTTCTTGAACTATTTGATGAGCATTACGATGCTTCCGGCTGTGATGAGGGCGGCGCCGAGGATGACTTTGGGGCTGATTTGCTCCTTCAACAGCAGGAACGACAGAAAGATGGTGATGACCACGCTGAGCTTGTCTATGGGCGCCACGCGCGACACATCTCCCTCTTGTATAGCTTTGAAATAGAACAGCCAGGACAGGCCCGTGGCTATGCCCGACAGTATCAGAAACAACCAGATATGACCCGTAATGCCGCGGATATCGGCACGGTGGCTACTTGCCAGGACTATGCCCCAGGTGATAAGCAGTATTACCGTGGTGCGTATCGCCGTGGCAAGATTGGAATTGATATTGCGGACGCCGATTTTGGCGAAAATCGCCGTCAGTGCGGCAAAGAATGCCGAGAGCAGTACATAATATTTCCACATATACTGAAAGCGTTTTGTTTGGCAATGCGAAAGTACTGAGTTGTTGTAAAGAAAACATTAACTATCGTAGTTGACGCGGTTTTTCCGGCTTTGGGCTCCTTTGGCATAGATTTGGAAAATACACGGAGCGCCTCATAGATAGCACTACCGGCCAACCCGAAAATGAATTTCAGATATCTCTACGTACGAATAAGTGTGCAATACGTTTATTCGCACGGACGAGGATTGTGCCACGGCGATTGCGCTTAATGCGTTGCATAGCAAGAATATGGTCGCTTTAATCATAATTTGTCTTTGCTTGATGACGACGCAAAACTACGCGGCGATTTTGGCGAAAATTTGTGGGGCGGGTCACGCTGATTTGCAAAGACACCGCGTTTTAATATTTATTAACATCAGCCTATCACCGTAATTCTTAAATAATGTATATTTTTGTAAGTTAATAGGCTGTCGGCCCTTCAGACGCGCACTTTGGCGGCGCATCGGGCACGACGCTGATACAAAAACAGGCGCGAAACAACAGACACGACACAGATATGAAGATTTGCAGAAATTGCGGCTGGCCCAACGGAGACAAAGAAGCCACGTGCGCCAAATGCGGAGGCCGTTTGCCGGACGTTCCCGATGCCGAAGAGCATGAGTCGGCGCACACGAATGTTCCGCCGTGTGCGCAGTGCGGCTACCCGGTGTCGTCGCTGTTGCAGCACTGCCCCGTGTGTCATACCCGCCTGAATAATACAATTCATTGACCTGCACGTATATACATCCATGAGCAAAAGCAACCCGATTATAGCCCAACGCTGCGACTTCGCTGTCGGAGACGTTATCGACGGCCGATGGAAGGTCCTGGCGTTTTTGGGTGAGGGTACATACGGTAAGGTCTTTCGCGTGACCGATGCGGATGGCACTGTATATGCGCTCAAGCTGCTGAAAGTCTGGGAGGTAATGCCTGCCGAGCGCGAAGGGCTGCTGTGCCGCTTTGACCGCGAATATGACACCTCGCGTATTGTCAGCCGCCACCTTGTGCACGCTCTGTTCAAGGGTACGGCCGAGGGTAATCCCTATATGGTGATGGAATACTGTAGCGGGGGTGACTTGTGGCACGCCGCCGCCGAGCGCACGTTAGACTTGGCTCTGCTGTCTCGCCAAATACTCGAAGGCCTCGGCGACCTGCACCGCGCCGGGCGCGTTCATCGCGACCTCAAGCCCGAGAATGTGCTGTTGCGCGACGATACTTGGGCTATGCTCACCGATTTCGGCATCAGCGGCAATCAGAACAACCGTATGACCCGTCGCGGATGGTCGGGCGTGCCGCGTCAACGATTCGGCACGGTGGCTTATATGCCTCCCGAGCAGCTAAACCCGCGGCGCGGTAATGCCACGGTGCTGCCCACTACGGATATATTCTCGTTCGGAGTGATGATGTATCAGTTGTTGACGCGCACATTGCCCTTCGGGCACCTGCGCAGCGATGACGATATGGCGCGCTATGTACTCAATGTCCAACGCGGACAATGGAATCGCGAGGCACTACGCTCGGACAGCCGCACTTCGGCGTGGCTCGACCTTATCGAAGGTTGCCTTGTTCCCGATTTCAAGCACCGTATCAGCAGCGCCGAGGAAGCGGCACGTCTTGTGCCCGGGGCGGCGGCAGCCGTGCACGATACATTGCGCGTGGCCACGGCGGCCGTTTCCGACGACTTGGTACTTGAAGTCACTTATGGTGACGATGCCGGCAAGACATTCGACCTTGCGTCCGTGGCCAAGGGCTCCGACGTCATATACATAGGCCGCGAAGATGCCGACAGTCGAGTGGCCAATCATATACAGCTGCACGAAAGCGACAGCGCATACATCTCGCGTCGCCACTGCACCATCGAGCACGATGCGTCGATGCGTCGGTGGATTGTCCGCGACGGGCAATATCGCGTGGGCTGTCCTGTGGCTCAGCACTCCGCGGAGGTATTCCCCTGCGCCACGTGTACCGCCTCGTGCGACCATACCGCGACGTCATCGTGGCATCCGTCGCTCAACGGCACGTATGTCAATTCGGATGAAGTAGATGCCGACGGACATATACTTGCCGTGGGTGATATCATCAGTATCGGCGATACCAAGCTGCGAGTCGAACGCGCGACAAAAACCAAATAAACGGACGATTGAACTCTAAGGTCCTTAAAAACCTTACAAAGAGCCGACAAAACAATACAGACAACCAATAAAGTATAACATACGACATTACCATGCCCAACGAATCCAACAACAGCGGACACAGCCTCGGCGGCTCCTTAGGCGCCGGGATGAAGTCCATATTCGGTGCCGGCGGTCGGCGCTATTACATTCTTGAGCACAAGACAGCCACGGCCGGTCATCGCGCCGGTGAGGCTCAGCGCATCATCGTCGACTATATCGAAATGGGTCGCGATACCAAGTGCCAGGTGCGCTACGGCGAGGATTGCCCCACGGTCAGCCGCCGCCATGCCGCCATATCCAAGGCCGAAGACGGCACGACATGGCGCCTGACGCCGCTGTCGCATACCAACGATACATTGGTCAACGGCAAGCGCATTACCGGGCCCGTATTGCTGCATAACGGCGACGAAATACAACTATCCACCGACGGACCGCGTTTAGGCTTCATTATGCCCGAGGGTGACCGGGGTCTGGTACGCAGTATCGGGCTGTCGGCGCGTTTGGTCCTCTTCCGTCAGCAAGCGTTGCGCCCTTATCGGCGTGCCATGGTCGTAATGGGCATACTTGTCGCACTACTGGCTGCGGCCGGCGTGTACTTCATCATACGGCAGCAAGGCTTGATACATGAGCAGCAACAGGCTCTGGAGCAGGCTCGTACAGCCTATACGCGCGAAAAAGCCGTTCAGGATTCGCTCATCGCGGCGCTTACGGCCGACAATGCCGCCCTGCGCGGCACTCTGGACGAGCGCATTTCAAGTCTTGACGCTATGGGTCAAACCATAGACGGCACCACCGTGACGCCGGTGACTATGGTGCCGCGCGGAGGAATGCCGCGTGTGGCTTCGCGTCGATACGATAATAGCGCCTTGGACCGCGCCTCGGCTTACGTCTACTATATCAGCGCCGTGGCTATAGATGTGACGGACGAAGAAGGCAATGTGCGCCGTGTGCCCCTGGACGGCAGCGAGTCGCTGTGCGGATGGAGCGGCACGGGCTTTATGCTGCGTGACGGCCGTTTTGTGACGGCGCGGCACGTCATCGAGTCGTGGCTCTTCTGGAGCGACCAAGAAGGACAGGACTTTACGCTGAACTTGCTGGCAAATAACGGCGGCGCCGTCGTCGCTCATTTTGTGGCGACATCTCCCACGGGCCGCACTATGCGCTTCAACTCCACGATGTTCCATACCAACGGTTCGCACGACCGCCGCATGACCACCGAGGACGGAGTTGTGGTCAGCCGCGCCAATACCGACGAGACCGACTACGCGTGGTTCAATGCCGGCGGTGCGGGCCTGGACTTCGATACTGCGGCATGTAGCCACCTCAGCCGCGGTACGCGCCTGACCATATTGGGCTATCCGCTCGGCTTCGGCAGCAATAGCGACGGCGCCATACAGCCGCTTCTGGGCTCGGCTACGGTCAGTGTCCCCGGTTTGCGTGACGGCGTTATCTACACCACGGAGACATCTTTGGAACATGGCAACAGCGGCGGCCCGGTGTTCTATACGGATGCCGACGGCAATCTGCGTGTAGTAGGTATCGTCAGCGCCGTCGCCGGGTCTTCGCTGGGATTTATTGTACCCCTGTCGGCCGTAAGGTGATGACGAGAACGGCATAGCCGAAATTCCAGGGCAATAACATGTAAAACAGCGGCTGCCGCTGCCAAGGCAATAAATCCTGAAAGATAATTATAACGCATATATCTCCTTGTACTACATAAAGATATATCTCCTCGTACCACTCCTCAAATACAACGATATGGACAAGAAACTCACACTCCAACTGGACAGCTATACCGATGCTGCCGGAAAATTCAAGCCCGACGCACCGCGCCAAGGTAACGAGGACAGCAGTCTGCTGCTGGTATCCTCGGAGAATACGCCCGGGTACACGGCTTTTGTCAACGGCGGCGCTCCGGACGGCACCGCAATCGTCGGCGAAGCCGGCGTGGTCATGGTGGTGGCTGACGGCATGGGCGGCATGAATGCCGGCGAAGTCGCCTCGGCCATAGCCATAGACGTCGCGACCAAAGCCTTTGAGGGCATCGACCGGACGCATATCGAAGATGCCTCCGCTCGCGGCCGTATGCTCGAAGATATTATCCGTCGCGCCGATGCGGCGGTCAAGGCCGATGCCACGCATGACAGCGAACACGCCGGAATGGGCTCGACAATGATTATGGCGTGGCTGGTAGGCAATGAGCTTACAGTCACGTGGATAGGCGATAGTCGTGCCTATATGTGCCGCCCGGGTACGGGCATACGTCCGCTGTCGCGCGACCACTCGTATGTTCAGGAATTGGCCGACCGCGGCGTCCTGACTTACGAAGAAACTTTCGGACATCCGCAGGGCAATATCGTTACGCGCAGCCTTGGCGATCCAAGTCAGGCGGCACGTCCCGAGACGGCGCAATTCGTTGTGGGTGACGGCGATGTGATTATGCTATGTAGCGACGGCCTTAGCGGAGTGTTGCGCGATAGGCCGGTCGGCGCCGATGCCGGGGCTCCGACATTGGAAAGCGTCATTGCCGCCAATGCGCAGGATGCCGCAGCGTGTCGGCGGGCACTGATGTCGGCGGCGCGTGAGGCCGATTGGTACGACAATGTGACGGTGATGCTGTGCCGCGTATGCTCGGGTGCCGGCGCACCGCCGTCGGATAGCGTAAGCAAGACGCTCGAGACCGGAGCGACAACCGTCTCCCCCAAAGCGAGCAAAAATGCCGAAAAAGGCAAGACCCCACGCCGCAACTATGTGCTGGCCGTCATAATATTTGCTATATTCTTTGTGGCCGGAGCCGCGGTGGCTATATATATCAAGTCCGACGGAGGCGGGGAGGCCGAACAGACCAAGCCCGTGCCGACAAAGCCTGCACCGGCCAAGCCTGCACCGACTGAAACGACGACGCCCGACACGACAAGCGTACAGCACGTGCGCGGAACGCAAGTCGCGCCGACACAGCAGAATATACGCGTACAGACGCGTCGCGGCCATGAAAATGCAGAGGCGGCCAAGCCTGCACAACCGCAAAAGGTTCAGCAGCCCGGCAACGAAGACAGCCGCGCCGTGCAGGACAAGATAAGGCGCAATGCGGCCCCGCGCCACGATGCACCGTCCGATAAGGCTAAGACCGAAGACAAGGCAAAGACCGACCGGAAAGCCAAAATTGATCCGAAACAGGAAGCCAAACCCGGGACAAATCCGCTTCCCGAAAAAAGCAAGGATAAAGAAAACAAACAAAACAATAAGATATGAGCACGTCCGAATTAAAACCGAATATGAAAATAGCCGACCGCTACATACTCAAGGAAAACAAGGGTAGCGGCAGTTTCGGCGAAGTTTGGAGAGCCGAAGACAGCGAATTGGGCATAGATGTGGCCATAAAGTTGTATATCTCGCTGGACCAGAGCGGACAAAGCGAGTTTAAGGACGAGTACAAGGTCGCCTATGGCCTCAGTCACGAAAATCTGCTGACGGCGCAGTATTACGGCGTTTGGGAACATCGTCCCTACCTGATTATGAAGTATTGTGAAAACGGCAATGCCTCCGCTTTGGCCGGCAATGCCGACGAGGCCACGATATGGCGCTTTATACACGATGTGTCGGCCGGCCTCCGCTATTTGCACGCACAGGAACCGCCGATAGTGCATCAGGATATCAAGCCCGAGAACATATTGCGTGACGACCGGGGACGCTTCCTGATTACGGACTTTGGTATCAGCCGCAAGATGCGCAACACCATGCGCAAGCAGTCGCAGCGCGTCCGTTCGTCCGGGGCGATACCTTACATGGGGCCCGAACGTTTTGCCGCCAATCCGGTTACGGTCAACGCCAGCGATATTTGGTCTCTTGGAGTGTCCGCCTACGAGTTGGCTATGGGTGACCTCCCGTTTATGGGACAGGGCGGCGCGATGCTCAAAGCCGGCGCCGAATTGCCTAATATAGATACCGAAAAATTTTCCAAGGACTTGAACGATGTCATACGTGCTTGTCTGGCCAAAGAGCCGTGGGATCGTCCCTCAGCCGAACGTCTCGAAAAGTATACGGCTGCGCGTCTGGCCGGAGATATGACGCCTTGGGAGACGCCGTCCGAGCAACCCCAATCGATGGTGCGCACGGACAACGAAAAGACCATACGCGAAGGCGGCGATATAGGCGCCACCATACCTGCCGGCACCGTGCCGCAGCACAAGACTCCGTCTGCCAAGGAAGTCGTAGAAAGCGAGATGAAAATTGGCAAATACAAGAAATTAATGATAGTGAGCATTATAGCTGCCGTTATCGTCATTGCCGTGGGTGCCGGAGCTGCGTGGTACTTCATATTCAAGGACGACAAAAAGGCCAAGGTGGCGGACGAAGAAGCCGCTCCGGTGGTCGAGCTCTTTGACAAACTGGTTGCCTCGGCGTCGCATGATATTGCCGTGGCCACCAATGACGAGTACGAGCCGTTGTTGTCGGCTGCCTCGCGAATAGACTCGCTGGGTATGCTCATCGAGGACAACCCGTTTATGGATGACTCGATGCCGGCTGTCGAAAAACTCGTGACGGCGTACAATGACAAGGCCGAGCCGGCTATAGACGCATGGCTGCGAGCTGCAAACTCCCAGTACGAAGTAGCCGAAGACCTTCCGGCCGCCATCGAATACTACAATATCGCTGCCTCCCTGCACTTGCGCGTGCCCGATTGCATCACCGTTTCGGGCGAAACGACCAATCGCGTCTATGAGGCGGTCAGCGCCTTGGAGCGCACCACGCAATGCCCTGCAGTATATATGGCCGTGACCAAGTGCGGCTTGTCTGCCGACGGACGTTCTGTCGAAGTCGAGTATAACGGACTGACCACACGCACGATAGATAACGTCGCCATACACTATGTATTGTATGACCGTACATCCGGGGACGTGTCACAGCCGTTGGACCAAGGCGATGCAACCGTATCCATCGAGCCCGGCACGGGGCATAAACTCGTGATAGACGTACCCGAAGGGACCGAGGCTACGGCCATATCGTTGAGCGCCGGTGGAAAAGTTTTCTACAATACCAAGCCCTGAATACTGCAATTAGCCCCCCCCCTAAGACAATAATTTTCACTTCATATAAGACATAAAATGAAAAGACTAACAACTCTACTCCTCGCGGTACTTATGTGCGTGGGCGGCGCCGTGGCCGGCGTCAACCGCACCCTCATCGCCGCTCAGTCGCTGCTGACCACGGCCTCGACCGTACAGCAGTACCAAAATGCTAAAAAGAAATTCCAGGCAGCCAAAAGCGACCCCGGATATGTGGCATCCGAGCACGACCGCAGTATTAATGCCGGTATCAGCAAGTGCAACAGCGCCATCGCGGCTGCGTCCAAGAATGACAGCAGCTCGAACAAGCCCCGTACCTCCACGCGCCCTTCCGGGACAAGCGGCAAGCGCAACAACACCGCGACGACCTCGTCCGTAAATGTGGAAATTATCGGATTGATTATCGCAAATCTCGATGACAACAACGATATTATAGGCGATGTCAACGGTCCGCTGTATGTCGATGACCTCAATAAACTATATATTGCGTGCAGCGTCACTCCGCTCAATAAGACGGTGACCAAGACATTGCGTGTCAAGCTCATCAAACCCGACGGCAGCGTTTTTCGCGAAATGGGCAAGACCGCGCCGGCCGGATACTCGAGCGAAGAAAAAGTGACGATAAGCTCGGGCGAGAGCAGCTTCCTGCCCGACCGTATATACGGGCGCGGACGTGCCAACGAATTCCCCGCCGGTACGTACACCTACGAAGCGTATATAGATGGCCGCAAGGTATACACCACAACCTTTGACATCGAGCGCGGTAGTGCCGGAGCCGGAGGCGGCACAACGACCGAGACGACCACGCGTCCGAGTGCTTCCGGAGCGTCCGCTTCGATTTTGGAATCCCGTATAGGCGTGACCGAGCAAGACGGTCAGCGTTGCTTCGCTGTTTCGCTCGATTTCAGTGTAGATAATTCTAAGGGCAAGACAATCAAGGCTTACGCCATAGTAAAAGACGGCGATACATACTATCGTTACAATGACAAAATTGTCGGTACGGTAGACGAAAGCACTCCTCAATACGAGAGTACTAAGTTTACGAACGTAAACCTGTATATTCCGCTGAATCAATTGGGCAAATTCCGCAATGATGTGGTCAATGTCGAGGTGTCCATCGATGATGCTGACGGCAACACCTTGGCTAAGAAGAATATTGCATACGCTTTCAACGGACAGCGCGCCGGATTTATCGATTTTGTGAATTTTACGGACAATGTCGAGCATGACGGCGAGACCTGCCTCAAGGCCGATATCGGATATACGGTGCAAAACTGCAAGGACCGTAAGGTCAACTGCTATATCTTTGCGTTGGATGACAGCGGAAGCTTTGCCAAATTCGACGGCTCGCCTGTTGCCGACCTTGAAATGACAAGCGTAGATTACGAAATTAACACCGTTACGAGTACCGAACTGTACATTCCGCACAGCAAGCTGCGCGGAGCCGGGCTGATGGGCCGTACGGTACAATTCCGCGTCATTGTCGACGATGACGAAACTCGCGAAGATATCGTCTCCGATGTATATAGCTGCAATGTCGGCGGCTCATCGAGCGGGTCGTCCGCCGGTTCGATGTATGACAACGGCGGTTCGGCGTCTTCCAATGCGCCCTCCGCCGTCATCAAGAGCGTGCATTTGAAGCAGAATACCACGGCGCAGGGTAAGGATAGCGCCGTTGCAACCATAGACTTTGACGTCGAGAATTGTCAAGGCAAGCGCATCGGTCTCTTTGTCTGGATTTACGACGAAGACGGCAACAACCCCAAGCGTGCCACCGATCCCGAGTCCGGGATGCTGTACGGGCGCACCGCCGAGCCGCAGAGCAATAGTGTGGCCTATAATGACGCCGAAATATACATTCCGACGGCGGACCTTCGTCCTTATCGCGGACGCACAATGACGCTGTGTGTCGAAATTGATGACCGCGGATCCGGCGAAACCATACTAAAAGAAAACTACACCTTTACCGTCGAATAAAGCTAAGGCCCTGCACAGGTGCACAGAACAAGGATGGAGGTCCGAAATGTCGCTTGTGCAGGGGAACCCTCTTAGGGTTGGGTGTATCAAAAAATGGTACAAGCGAATTAATTAACGTTATTTAACTGAATTTTTTCGCAAAAAAGCATTTACGTTTAAGATTTATAGTGTACCTTTGCATCGGATAAGAACATCCACAAGTGATTGATAATTTGTTTGAGTTAAAAGAAATTCGAAGGTCCTTAAATCCAAAAAACCACGACTTGTAACGCATTTTCAAGTATTGCATAGCCATCAGTTGTTGAAACTGGTGGCTTTTGCTATTTTATGGGAATGATGGGAGTAATAGGAATGATGGGAGAGATGAGGGTGATGGGAATGGTGGAAATGATGGGAGTAATGACATTCCTCTTATTGAACTTGTTTTGCTGAGTGCGCCTATGGCTCTCAATACCGTCTGATGACTCCGGGATTGATGGTGCCGTGGTGGCTATCGCAGGCGGTCGCGTAGTCGCATGAGCAGGCCGAGCGGGAGAAGCGGCAGGGCGGCGCCGCCGATTTGGCGAAGACGAGAGGATAGGGGACCGCGCGCAAAGCGCCAGAAATTGATGGCGGCTTTGATGTGCTGTGCCGTTGAGACGATTGGCCGATGAGCTATTTCGGAGTAGAAAAGCGCGGAAGCCTTGGGTGAGTGTGCGCGCTGACGCACTATGGAGGCGGTAAGGCCGTCGCCCAAGTATTCGCAGACATATATCGGATGGCAATAATATCGGACGCGGAGGCCGCGATCGGCGATGCGGAACCATATAAGTGCCTCGGGGCAGAATTTCTCGCCTTCATATACCGGGAATGGCAGCGAGCGCAGCACGTCCGTGCGCCATATCTCGGCCATATCGCCCGAAATGCCGTATTTCAGTGTCAGCTCGGTCGGCAGACATTCGAGGTCATCGAAGGATTTAGGCGAGCCTATGCGCGTGCCGTCAAGGTGTATACGCGTGCCGCTGATTCCGCCAATCTCCGGGTCGGAAGCGGCGCGGTCGGTGCAAGCCACTGCCCATTCGACGGCATTTTCAAGCAGATGATCGTCGCTGTCGACAATGAAGAACCACGGTGTGCGCGCTTCGGTGACGCCCCTATTGATGGCGGCGTGTTTTCCGTGGTTTTGTGCCATTCGGAAGTAGCGCATATTGATGCGTGATTCGGCGGCCCAACTGTTGAGTAGCGCCTCGGTATCGTCTGTCGAGCAATCGTCCACGACTATCCATTCAAAGTCCCGGCAAGTCTGAGCCACAAGGCTTTCGTATAGTCGCGGGAGTATATATGCGCGATTATACGTGGGCGTGAATATGGTGATGCGAGGGGCTTGGCCGTCGGTCATAGGGCGTTGTCTTCGTGTATCGAGAAATTGAGAAAATCGACCAGCGGCATGAGGGCGCGTATGTATTCGGATGCGGTGTCCACCCATGATGCCGAGGCGAAAGCCTTGCGCGACATCGGCGCAAAGCGTCCCCATTCGTTCATGCGCAGGTACTCAATCATCGGGTGATCTTTGGGCCACCCCTTAGGTGCAGTTTTCAGGTGTTCGCCCCACCACTGTGGCGTAAAAGCCGGGTTGGAGTCCAGTGCGGCCGCTATTTCGGTAAATTCGTCGGCATTGGCATCGATGGCCGAGCGCACTTTGCGTTTCTGTGCCGTATCGGGCATCCAAAGGCCGCCGTATACGCCTGTGTCAAAGCCGTCGGCTGCAACTTGCAGGTATATACACGCGTCCACGCAGCGTCGCCCGTTGGGAGCTATCAGCGCGGCTATATGACGTTTGTAGGGCGATTTGTCGGGGCTGAAACGCACATCGCGGTATATGCGATATGTGCAATCCTTGGGGTCGAGGTTGTGCAATTCGGGGCGAAAGGTGCTCAGGGTGTTTATAAGTTTTTGCAGATCGTCGAGCCATTGGTCGCGGACGGCCTCATACTCGGCGCGATGTGCCTGAAACCATGCTCGGTCGTTATTGGCGGCCAAGGCGTCTAAAAACTTGAAATAATCTGTGCGTGCCATGTGCGGTGTATATGCTTGTGTGTCATACGTATGCGGGCATAGCTGTATGCGTATAGCCGTATCGGTGCGGCGAGTGTGTATGCCGATGTCGCCGGTGGTGCGGGCATCGGGTATCTATGCCGCGGCAAGGGGCGGCATCGGGTGCGCCGCTTACTTGCTGTCGGGGATGTCCTCCCACTCGGCATCGACGATTTGTTGCTCAACTGTGTAGCGGGTGTGCTGTTGTTTGTTGTCCGAGGTCTCGGTGGCGGATATGGTGATATCCTCGAATGCGACGTACTCGCCTTCGTTGGGGTCTATCTTCTTGCTGCGCCGCGATGCAGTGGCGTCTTGTCCGCCGCCATTTTGGCCGTAAGCGTCATTCGTGCCGCGAAAGGCATCGCGTATGCCCTTGCGTGCGCGGTGTACAAAGAATGCTGTCCGTATCAGAAAGATGAGAAACGGCAGTATTATGAATATAAAAAGCAGGAAAAATATAATCCCGAAAAACGACATAATCTAAGAGGTTTGAGAGTGATTTTTGGATGTGTCGGCGTCCGCTCGATGTCGGCATCCGCCTTTGCGCCGACCGCTGTCGGCTTCCGTGAGCACTTATTGGTCTTTGCGGGCCAGCAGTGAAATCAGTAGGTACAGAATGATGCTCCAGAGCAGTCCCGAGACACCGTAGATTACGACAAACGCTATTGTGGCGAGAATAATGACGTAACGACGGAAATTTTCGGCCAGTGCAAAGTTCTTGAATTTAAGTGAGAACATCGGAATGTGTGACACCATTGTTAGGCCGAACAGTACGAAAAGTACAGCCAATGCAACGGGGCCGCCCGGGAGGCATTGATATTGGTCAATCCATCCGGCCACGCCTATCCAGAATATTGCGTTGGCCGGTATGGGCAGGCCTCGGAAGGTGGTTTTGCCCACATCGCTGACATTGAAGCGAGCCAGGCGAAGTGCTCCGAATACCGGAATGGCGAGTGCGGCATAACATAAGGGGCTGTCGGGTGTGTAATGCAGGCAGATGTTTAGCATCATCATGGCCGGTGCGACGCCGAAGCTTATCAGGTCGCTGAGCGAGTCAAGCTCGGCGCCGATGTTGCTGTAAGCCTTGAGTAGGCGGGCACAAGCTCCGTCACAGAAGTCGAAGACGGCGGCAGCGCCTATGGCGATTGCGCACCACTGCCACCCGTAGAGACCTGCTATGGGGTCCATGGCCTTGAAGGCAAAGATGATGGCTATACAGCCGCTGAGGAGGTTGAGGCAGGTGATGCTGTTGGGTATTTGGGCGATGATGCGTTTCATAATCTTGGGTAATGTGGCGGGCCGGGCTGTCATTTGGTGGATTTGGACGCCAATCTCGGGTCGATTTCAGGGCGAAGCATACCCACCTGAGTGACGCCGCCGACGGTCTTGTCGCCGATATTGACGTAGACCTCGGTGCCTATGGGGAGGTATAGGTCCACGCGCGATCCAAACTTGATAAATCCCATGTGGTCTTCTATGGACGCCTCGACGCCCGGTCCGGCGTATGTGGCGATACGACGGGCGACGGCGCCTGCAATTTGGCGCATCAGCACTTCCTGCCCGTCCGGGGTGCGGATAACCACTGTCGAACGCTCGTTCTCTGTGCTCGATTTGGGTAGGTATGCGGCCAGGAAGCGGCCCTTGTGGTGCTTGGTGTACACCACTTCGCCGTCTACGGGAAACCAATTGGCGTGGACGTTGACGATACTCATGAATACGGATAGCTGGATACAGCGGCAGTGCAGGTACTCGTCTTCGTATACTTCCTCGCGTGCCACTACGCGGCCGTCGGCACTGGAGACCACGGCACGCAGCGGGTCGCCGCGAAAACGGCGCTTGGGCGACCGGAAGAAGTTGGTAACCAGGGCATACAGGGTGCCCAGTACGGCAGTGAATACTATGGCAAGTGTCAACGGACGTACGCACAGCCACAGGGGCACGCATACGGCGGCGCTGAACACAAATAGTGCTATCAGTATATGGACGCCTTCGTGATGTATTTTTACTCGCATGAGGTTCGGTTGTCTATAAATTGTGTGTCGTATGTATGTCACGGCGTTTTTGCGGCAGGTGTCGCGTGGCTGTTGTCGGCCGGAGCGAAGCGTTGCTCACGGTATGTGGCATATATTCAAGTTGCAAATTTACACTTTTTTCTTGAGACAGGGCCACGGCTGACGGCCAAAAACGCCTGCAAGGACCTAAAAACACGTAAAAAAGCACATTTTGGAGGGATTCCGGTCTGCGTTATCGTTTTCCGGCAGTCGAGAGCCGCGAATACTCGTCAGAGAATGGCACGGGAGTCTTGCCTATGTCTCACGGTATAATCATAAATAAAAGTAGTATTTCAATGATATTATATCGGATACTATTGTTTAACTTTGTGCCGACAGCGAAGCTCAGGGCAGTGTTGCCGAACTTAATATATTGGTCGAGTAGCTCGGTAATCACTTTTTTGTGATGTGGTGTCACAAAACGCCCCTTTTTGCGTCTAATATGTGGAGGTCATCCAAAGAAACAATTCATAATAAGACGACAAAACAAGTGCAAGAATAATGAAACCAATCCGGGAAGCCGTCCTCGGTAATTCGGAGCACTCCGAAGAGTCGCCGTAATGGGCTTGCCGAAGACATGAATTGACCGGAATACACAATCTAATAAGTATATTAAACAAATCTACCAATGAGAAAGTATTTAATGATGCTGTGCCTTGTCCTGGGGCTTAGTGCTTCGGCGGTCAAGGTATCCGTGGACGAGAATGTTGAATTTGTCAGCGCAATGTGCCGCATCGCCGGCTTCGGGGAGTATGTGAATAATGTTAATAAGCAGTATGTGACCGTGCTGGACTCGGTGATGGCGCCGTTGAAGGACCATCCGGCAGTGGCGCGGCTCAACGAATTGCGCGGCGCACAGGGACTGAGTTATGACGCAGTGGCCGCATTGGCGGCACATACGGCGATACAGAACGGGCATTTGGTGCTGCTGCCAGGCTCGGATTTGTCCAAGCTGGACAGTCGTTGGTCGGCGGGACAGGATGTCGAGATGGCGCGACTACTGGATGATGCTTACCGTCAGAGCGGATTTCACGACTTCTATGTGTCGAATAAGCCATTTTATGATAAGGTAATAGCTAATGTTGAAGCCATGCTCTCCAATGTTGACTTGGTTTGGCTCGAAGAATTCTATGGCACGGAAATACGCGGACGATTGTCCGTAAGTCTGCTCAATATAGGCAACTATGGGGTGACGTGCCAACGTGCCGGGATGCCGGCCGAGTCGGTTATTATAATCGGCTGTTGGAAATTGGACGATAACGGGATACCGGTATTCCATAACACTGAAAGCCTGATAGTTCATGAGTTTTCGCATCCGATGTGCAACCCGATCATAGAAGACAATATCTCGGCCTTTAACGGTAACGCTCAATTGGCGGCCGACCTGATGGAAGAAGAGCTTGCTGCTCAGGCTTATGGCGGCGCTCGTACAATGTTGTGCGAGTCGATGGTGCGCTCGGTCGAAATACAATATGCCTTGGCGCACGCCAAATGCGACGAAGACAGCGCGGATGTCGAGACAGCCATTAAGAGTCAAGTGGCCGGCGGATTCTTGGTAGTGCCCGAGATTGTGAACGCGATGACCGAATACCGCAACAACCGCGATCGTTATAAGACACTGTCACAGGCCGCTCCGCTCATAGTGGCTGCTGTCAACGGTCTTGATGTAACGCAGCGCTATTGCGAGCTGCGTCGCGGGCAGATAACCGTGCTCGGCTGCTCGTTGGCCGACGGCACTCGCAACGTGCCTGCCTCGGACCGATATGCTGTCAAGGTTTTCTTTGACAAACCCGTGGTTAACAACCCTATGGCCTGCGATTATTATGATAATAATCCCGATATTTTCCCGGATATCTGTGGAGCCAAGTTTGACAAAGACCGCCGCATCATGACGGTGTATATCAAGACCGAACCAGGCAAAGAATACGGCTTCAAGCTGTTGGGATGGCCGTTTATGACCGATGCCGGGTATCGAGGGCGCGGCGATGCTCCGGTACATTTCTTTACGGCGAAATAACGCATAGACATACGCACGTATAATGGCGCGGACGCGGCTTGACGGCTGCGCCCGCGCTTTTGATGGAGTTATGGCTGTGTTCAGACAGTAAGACCTTGCGTCGGATTATATGTGAAAATAAGTTAATGTTTGCCAAAAGTTTTGTGATTGAAGTAAAAAGCGCTTAATTTGCAGAAATTGTTTGTCAAAGGACTGCGGATACGGCAAAAAGTGCCGTGAAGCAGCTCCCTTACCAAGCTAAGGCAGACACATAAACCATATTATCCACCCCCCCCAAAAAACACAAAAGACATGGACGAATTAAAGAAAAAACTACTCGCCCTTGACCCAAAGCAAAAATTCATTGTAACCGCCGGAGGCGGTATTCTGGTAGCCGTTCTATACCTAATACTTCCGCAGGTATCTGTATTAGGATTTGCCTCGGTTATGGGTATAAAATGCTTTACGCCAGACAGCTCATTGCTGCTTATAATGTCGCTTGCTATCGTAATACTTCCGATAGTATCGGCTTGTATGATAAACTCGAAGAAAGTTGTGAATCCGCTGTTTGCCTATATCACGACCGGCGTTTTTCTGCTTTTCGGCATTTTGCTTGGCACGACTTTCCTGTCGTTGGCCTTCGGCTGGTGGCTTACGCTCATCGTAGCCATCGCCTGGTGCGTTGTATGTGCTCTGCTCAAAGGCGAAGAAGCTAAGATGTAATCTGTAGACATACATAAAAGAATAAAAGCGGATGCGGCTCTCGGGTTGTGTCCGCTTTTTTTTGAGGTCGTTGGTCGATGATGGATATGGCGTATATGCCGCGAGGCCGAAAAAATTCGTAACTTTGTGGTATGGAAGCGGAAGAGTATATAGCCCGACATATAGACGTCGAGCCGCCGCAATTGGAGGCGCTATGGCGTCGTACCAATCTGCGGCATGTCTATCCGCGCATGTGCTGCGGCCATGTGCAAGGGCGACTGTTGAAGATGCTGACGGCCATGGTTGCACCGCGCCGTATACTCGAAATCGGCGCCTTTACCGGCTACTCGACGCTGTGCCTTGCCGAGGGTATGCCTGAGGGTTGCACCTTGGACACGGTCGAGGTGGACGATGAGCGCGAGGACGAGTTGCGCACGCTTTTTGCGGCCGATGCACGCGGTGTCGACATCCGTCTGCATATAGGCGATGCCATGGAGGTGGTGCCGCGCCTGCCCGGCCAATGGGATTTGGTGCTCATAGACGCCGACAAGCGGCTGTATCTCGAGATGTTGGAGATGGTGGCCGCCCGAGTGCCCATAGGTGGCATAATTCTTGCTGACAATACACTGTGGAGTGGCAAGGTGCTGGCCGATGATGCCGCGCATGCCGATGCGCAGACGCGCGCTTTGGCGCGTTTCAACGATGCGGTAGCGGCCGATACGCGCTTCCAAAAAGTTATTCTGCCCATACGCGACGGCATGACGATAATGCGGCGCGTGCGCTGAACACAGAACCCTCACAGATTGTATATTAATAAACAAACACATCATAATATGGAAACAACACGACAAGCCAAAATATCGCGGCTTCTGCAAAAGGAGCTTAGCGAGCTGTTTCGCCTACAGACCGCCAAGACCCATGGCACGCTGGTGAGTGTCAGCGCCGTGCGTATCAGCCCCGACCTGTCGGTGGCTCGCGCCTATCTGTCCATATTCCCCTCCGAGCGGTCTGCCGAAATCATCAAGAGTATCAATGCCTCGGCCAAGACTATACGCTACGAATTGGCTCAGCGCGTGCGCTATCAGCTGCGTAAGACGCCCGAATTGACATTCTTCGTGGACGATTCGCTGGACTATGCCGAGAATATCGACCGCCTTCTCGCCACCGACGGCATAGGCAATACCGAGGCGGACGCTGCTGCCGGAGACGATGGCGCGGACACTGCCAAGACTAACGACTGACGCGCTATGGCTTCGATGCCGGTGCTGCGCATAGCTTTCCGTTATCTGCGGGCGCGTCACTCGCACAATGCGGTCAATGTCATCACCTTTGTGTCGATGGCCGGTATCGCTGTGGCCGTAGCCGCTATGGTGGTGGTGCTATCTATATTCAACGGCTTCGGCGACCTGGCTGCCGCCAATATGGCCGTATTAGATGCGCCGCTGCGCGTATCGCCGCGTAGCGGTGGAGCCATCGCCGATGCCGACAGTCTGTGTCGCGTCATTGCGGCACGCGTGCCCGGTGTTACGGCTGTCCCGGTAGTCACCGAGCGTGCATTGCTCATCTCCGGCGAGCATCAAGTTCCGGTAGTATTTAAGGGTATTCCGCATGGATATGACACGCTATCTACTATTGGCGAGTCCATCATCGACGGCGCCTTGGCTTGGAATGTCCCCGATGCCTTGGACGAAGACTTTGCCGCCGCCACCATCTCGGTAGGCGTGGCCAACTCGCTAATGGCGGCGCCGGATGCCGATCATCCCGTGCGTCTGTATGTGCCGCGCAGGGTGGGGCGCATCAATCCCGCCAATCCTATGACGGCATTCCGCGGCGCCATCCTCAGCGTTAGCGGAGTCTTCCGCACACAGCAAAACGATATCGACCGTGACCATATATTGGTGCCGCTGTCGGTGGCGCGCGACCTTATGGAATATGATGCGCAGGCCACGGCCGTGGAAGTTTTCACGGACACGGATGTCGATACGGATGCCTTGCGCGATGTCGTGGCCGATGTCGTAGGGCCGCAATATGATGTGCAGACGCGGCTGCAACAACGGGCCACCGCCTTTCGCATGATTGCCATCGAAAAATGGATAACCTTTCTGATGTTAGCCTTCATACTTGTCATCGCGCTGTTCAATATAGTCTCGACGCTGTCGCTTGTCGTACTCGAAAAGCGCCGTAATATGGAGACTCTGCGTTGCCTCGGTGCCACGCACGCCATGACGCGCCGCGTGTTCATCACCTTGGGGTGGCTGATTACGGCTGTGGGCGCTGCCATAGGTATGGTGCTGGGTGTGACTCTGACACTGGCGCAGCAGTACGGACATTTTCTCAGCCTCGGTGCCGGCGAACAGGCACAGGATATTATGTCGATTACGTGGTACCCTGTAAGGCTCGACCCGGTGGACTTGCTTGTCGTGGCCGCCATGGCCGCGCTTACGGGGCTGATAGCCGCCCAGTCGACGCGCTTCTTTGTGCGCCGCCGTCCGCCTACGGCTGTCGTCTCCGAATGACCGTTAGTGATAGCCGAAGGAGACCAAATGTTTGAAATAACAATATATAATATACGAGCTGAGACGTGCATCACTACCGCCGACGCCCAATAGATACATCGATATGCAAACTGTTTTATTCCATTCCACTATATTCGGGCCGATACATAGCCGACGTCTCGGCGTATCGCTCGGTGTTAACCTGATGCCGGACGACGGCAAGGTCTGCACCTTCGACTGCCTGTACTGCGAGGCCGGATACAATGCACAGGGCGCCGGAACCACCGGACTGCCTACGCGCGAGCAGGTGCGCGAAATGCTTGAAGCACAACTGCAAAAAATGCAGGCCGAATCGGCTCCTTTGGACGTCATCACCTTCAGCGGCAACGGCGAGCCGACATTGCACCCCGAATTCCCCGGAGTCATAGACGACACCCTCGAACTACGCGACCGCTACTATCCGCAGGCTAAGGTCAGTGTCCTCACCAACAGCACCCGCGCCGGGCTGGACACGGTTGCCGCCGCCTTGCGTCGTGTGGACAATAATATCGTCAAATTGGACAGCGCTATCGATGCTACTTTCCGAGCCCTCAATCGCCCTACGTCACCGGCGACGACGCCCGAGGGCGTCATCCGATGTCTCCAACAATTCGCCGGACAGGCAATAGTGCAGACGTTGCTGACGCGCGGAACGCACGACGGTACGACCATAGACAATACCACGGATGCCGAAATCGAAGCGCTGTGCAATGCCTACCGCCGCATCCGTCCGCGGTCGATTATGCTATATTCCATCGACCGTCAGACCCCCGAACATTCACTTGTCAAGGTCGGCCGTGACGAGTTGTCCGCCATAGCCGCACGCATTACCGCCGACACGGGCATACCCGTCTCGGTGGCATAACCCTGACGGACACAGAAATAAATCGGCGGATGCCTCGCAAGCGTCCGCCGATTTGTTGTATGGGAGTAAAATGTGCTTATTCCTTTTTCTTGGGTCTTCCGCCGATGACGAAACCTATGGTGAGGGCTGCCGTATGGAATCCTCGCCGCACAATCATGCAGTGCGCCGTCAGGCGTATGTGATGGAACAGTTCGATGCCGGCGCGCGGCATGAGTATGAAGGCGTTTTCGGCCGAGACTGTTTGACAGCCTAAAGAGCCTACTTGATCAATAGATGCAGCGCCTACGCCTATCCCAACAAAAGGATTTATCTGATAACCTTGTTTGAAGTTGTAATCGCCTGTTATGCCGTATGCCCATGTGCGGTTAGTTTGATGCCAGTATCCATTCGGACGGTTCGGTATATCAAAGTGCCGATTTGCGGCATCAAGTTGCAAGAATACGCCGCAATCCCAGTGTAGTTCCTCGGTGTTGTAGCGTAATTCTAACCCGAATGACATAGATGTCTGATTGTCGCCGCCGTGATATCCTCCTAACGGCAGTGTAAGTCCGGCTCGACCTTCAAATTCGAACTGCTGTACCAGTCGGGGCTCTACTGCATAGGACGATGCTATGCAGAATATGTAGGTAAGAATTAATGCTATTCTCTTTTTCATAGGGTTGTTGCTTGTTTTGGGTCCGTTTGGGTGTCGTTTTGTCGGAGGTTTCAATCACTTTTGTGTAATAATGTGAAGCAAATGCCGAACTATAGACGATTGTCGATGCTGCAAAGATAGTGATTAAATTCGGAAATAACGTCAAAAGTGAAGAAAAAATATGCAAAATAGTGTTCTTTAGAGCGTCTATTACCCACTTTTAAGTGCTTGATGGCGCACTTCTTTTGTCGTATTGTCCGGGGTGTGCGAGGGGTGTATTGTGTTTTTTTTTGTAATATTAGGTGTTGACGCGTATGCGACGAAAAGTACGCCTTAAAAATGCAATCCAAGGAGGACGTGGAGGTAGGTGTCGATGGCGTCGCGGATTTCGTCGGTGGCGATGTACTCGTCGGCGGAGTGCGAGCGGGTGCTGTCGCCGGGGCCGCATTTGACGGACGGCCAGGGCATGAGTGCACGATCGCTGAGGGTTGGTGAGCCGTAGGGGGCGAGTCCGAGCATCTCGAGTCGCCGGACTATGGGGTGCTGCGGCGATATGGACGAAGGTGACAGGCGCAGCGAGCGCGGCGTGAGCGTACACCACTCGGGTACGGCGGCGCGCATAGCCGCCAGGACTTCCTCGTTGGTATGGGTGTCGGTGGTGCGCATGTCTATCATCAGGCGGCACTCGGCGGGGATGACATTGTGCTGCGTGCCGGCCCAAATGCCAGTCACGGTGATTTTGACCGGGCCGAGGGTGGGGGACTCGGGCGGCAGTTGGAGATGTCGCAGGATGTCGGCCACCTGCATGGCTCGGTATATGGCATTGCCGTCGCCACCGTCATCGGTGCGTGCGGCGTGGCCTCCGACGCCGGTGACGAGTGCGTCGATGACGATAAGACCTTTCTCGGACACGGCGGGACGCATCCCGGTGGGTTCGCCGACGATGGCTGCGTCGATATGCGGCAGCAGGCGGCGCAGGACCTCCATGCCTCCGCGACCGCTGACTTCCTCCTGCGCCGAGGCGGCGATGATGATATTGTAGGCGGCGTGTGCCCGGGGGTGCGCCTGCATATACGCGGCTACGGCCAATAGCGACACCAACGAGGCGCCCGCGTCGTTGCTCCCCAGGCCGTAGAGGCGTCCATCCTCGTGCACGGGTGTGTACGGGTCGCGTGTCCATCCGGCGCAGGGGCGCACCGTGTCTATGTGCGAATTGAGTAACAGCGTGGGTCGCGTATCGTCCCACGGCTGCAGTAGCGCCCATATATTGTCTCCGTGGCGGCGTGCGTCCAGACCGTGGCGCACTATCCATCGCGCCACCGCGTCGGCGGCAGCGCCCTCGCCGCGCGAGATGCGCGGCGTGGCTATCAGCGTTTCCAGCAGCTCGAGAGCGTCGTAATACAATGCGTCGGTGTCCATAGTCGGGGTGTTTATGATGCCTTAATAGGAGATAGAGGCATCCTCATATTGAGATTTCATGATGGTGATGCCGGCGTTTCGAGCTTTGGTGCGTATACGCTGCATCTCTTTCTGTGCCTCTCGGAACTGCCTTTTCTGCATGACATAGTTGCTCGGCGATGCGCCTTGTCCCGAATGGCCATGCTTTTTACCGCTTCGTGATGTGAAAGATGAACCCAAATTGGTGATGGAGTTATAGTGCCTTTCGGCGACGCTTGCCCATCTGTTGTATTGTTGCTGATAATTGCCGGACGAATAATTAGAAGATCCATATTCGGACGAATAGTCATCGTCGGCGGTGGCATAGTAATTCTGCGATCCTCCGGCCATATTGACGGCAATACCCATCATTGCATTGGCAAAATCGCCGAGTGCCGACCATACCGAACCGGTGCTCCGGTCTTCTTCGGCCTCATCGTAGTCGGTGGTATACTGAGCGTTCAAAGCCTGAGCAATATTGCTCTTGAGGTTGAGGGCATATTCATCGCTCGGGTCATTGCGTAGAGCCAAGTCTATTGCAGTCTCTGCCTCGGCATACAGTCCAAGGTTGTATAGACAGCAGGCATAATTGTTAAATGCCGAATTATCCTTGGGCCTTAGCATTGCAAGGAGATAATATATATCCTTTGCTTGTGCGTATTTCTTTGCCTCGAACAGTGTCCCTGCCTCTTCCCACTTGACCCGATAGGCCGCATCATGTATTTCGCCGGCCTTTTGAGTATAAGCCCAACCGTCATGACCTAAAGGATTGTATAATAGTCCGTGGACGTTGGCCGATTTGTCTGTGGCGCTGATTACGCCTTCTTGGAAACGGTCACCCTCTATTTTTATTCCACTTGGCAGGGAATATACTTTGCCTTTTTTGTCGATGACTTTGCTTCCATTGTCTCCATTGAATTCAACGACAGCCAAGCCCTCATGAAAATCGTTTGCATACGCGTACGGGCCAATCTGCTCGTGCGTATCATCGTTGAGAAAGTAGTATACGCTTTTGTCGCTATTCTTTAAGCGAACCTGTCTCATTCCTTCGGAAGGTAGCCCAAAGTATTCAACTCCCGAAACGATTTTTCCGGTCTTTGCGTAGTACACGCTTTTGCTCGGAATGTTATAGTAGTATCCGTTTTCACACGAAATCCATTGACGGCCGTCGAGTTGTTTCAGTCGATTTCCCATATTGTCGTAGAAACGGTATGTGCTGTCTTGGATTATGTCGCCCGTGTAGATGAAGTTTGCATCCATCCAAATGTTTTTGGCGCGCAGTATTTCCTTGCCGTACTTGTTGAAGGCTATGTTGACATATTTCTCTTTAGGTGAAATGCTGTCGATTAATACAACTACATCGTTTATCCAAAAGTGTGAAAAACGATTTTTGTATTTTGCCGGCACTATAGTATTGCCGGACTTGTCTTTAAGCCCGTATTCTTTAGTGCTCTCGTCTTTGAATACATACACGCCTTCGCTGCTGTTTTCGAAGGCAGACTTCATTGGGTTACCATCTCGTGCATACATCCATTCCGAAAAGTCGTTGTTGTATCTTGTCTTCAGGATGATGATGCTCCCGTATTTTGCGGCAAAAGAATTGCTGTATAGTTCGCCGGTAAGCGCGTTTAGGATGTCTCTCTTGGACTGAGAACTCAAGCTGATGAACGGATAATTACCATAGTCATCAATATATTGATAGTCAAAGCCCGTTAAGAACCGTACGCCATCAAAATAGGCGAGCTTACCCGTCGCGACATCCTTTACTCGGTATGCATTAGGCGCCTTTTCTAATTTATAGTATTCGTATTTGCCGAAATCGAAGATTATCTTTCCCTGTCGGTCTATCAATGCTTGCTTGCCGTCTTTTTTTACGACGGCACAATTGGCTGAGAAAGAGTCGGTTTGATCATATATAGCCGGAATTACCGTTTTCCCGGTAACGTCAATATATCCGTTTTTATGGGTTTCGGCGGAATAGAAATCAGCAAGTCCGTTACTGAAGCGAGATGCTCTTGAGCCATAGAGTGCCCACTCCCAATTTACGGCGTAATCGGATACACTGAGTAGCAGCGACAATAGGATAGTGGCTGAGAATAAGATAAGCTTTTTCATAATCTGATTGACCGGTCAATCCATCTTGTCGGTTTAATGGTTTGTCGAAAGCGTGGATTGAATTAATGCACATATTCCTTTTGGGCTCTGTCAATTGATGTACGAGATTGCAATGTGATGGTTGCTATATAGTTTTGGAACGTGTGCAGAAATACGCTTCTATGGTATGGCGATGATGCTATTTGTCGGAAGACAGCACAAAGATACAAATTAATAATGAGCCGATGACGTATGAACGAATGTTTTGTGCGGATATCTCAAAGCCGAAGTGCGAAATTCGGTCTCAAAAGTTTGTATTAACAAAAACTCGCAAGGGTGGTTTTGTTCAAAAGAATGTGTTTGTTCAATGGTAGTGAACAAATGAGATTTATTGAACAAAGCGGGGCGGTCTTCCGGCGAGCGGGATGACGTATGTATATAGCGGCCGCGCCGCAGGACGCTGTGGGAGGCGTGGCTGCGGCGCGGTATGCGTGTGATGTAACGTGGGCGTCAGCGCTTGGGAGCGGGGATGCGACGCGTTACAAAGATTTCGGTGGGGAAGTGGTCGGAGTATCCGTTGAGGTATACTCCGGAGGCGAAGGTGCGCAGGGGGTAGTTTTGGCGTGCGCCTTCGGTGTCTTTGAGGAAGTCGCGGTTGAGGACTTCGGCACGCAGGAAGTGCCAGCGGTTTTCGGGCGTGTTGAGCAGGTTGCCGGAAATGATAATTTGGTCAAAGAGGTTCCACGAGCTCTTGTAGGCAAGAGTTCCGGTGCCGTGGTCGAGGATGCTCCAGAAGGGGCTGAAGAATGCGTGGTCTTCGGTGACGTCTTTCTTGTCGCGTTTGGCACCGAGGACTTCGGAGCATGATTTGTCCATGGGGTCATCGTTGAGGTCACCCATGATGATGACGCCGATTTGGGGGTCTACGCGCCACAGCGAGTCGGAGATGGCGCGGCACAGGCGTGCGGCGGCTTCGCGGTTGGGCGAGGATTTCTCCTGACCGCCGATACGTGAGGGCCAGTGGTTGACGATGACGGCTACGCGTTGTCCCATCAGTCGTCCTACGACGCACATTTGGTCACGGGTGGCGAAGGGTACTTCGGCGAGCGTGTGGTTGGTGACGTTTTCCAGCTTGAAGTACTTGGGGTTGTATAGGAGGCTGACGTCGATACCGCGCTTGTCGGGCGAGTCGTGGTGTACGATTTGGAGGTTCCACGGAGCCAGTTGCGGGTCGCGTACGAGGTCTTCGAGGACGCCGCGATTCTCGACTTCGCTGACGCCGACGATGGCCGGGCCGTTGGGTGTGCGCTTGGAGGTAAACGATGAGATGGCGCGAGCAAGGTTGTTGACCTTGTTCCAGTACTTACGGCTGTCCCATTGGTTTTTGCCGTTGGGGGTGTATTCGAGGTCACGGCCCAGAGGGTTGTTGGGTATCGTGTCAAAGAAGTTCTCAAGATTGTAGAATGCGATGCCGGCGGTCTGGGTGATCATCCGTTGCGCATTATCGTCTTGGGCGTATGCCGGGGCTGTGCAGGCCAGGGCCAGCAGTGCTGCGGCAAGTGTCTTGGTGAGTTTCATCGGTGTTTGGTATTACTTGAAAAAAGCCGAAAGGCCGACGTGCCACACCGCCGGAGTGTGGCGGTGTGGCGTGGCCGGTCTTTGGCATGGGTTGTCACTCGGTCCAGGTCAGATCCCAAATGGACACGCGGTCCTTATTGGCATCGAGCTGCGAGTAGCAGTTGTTGATGATTTCGATGGTGAAGGTGCCGTTGTAGTTGACATCAAGGCTGAAGTTGTAGACATTCTGTTTGGTGATGGTGTCGAGTGTTACAACTTGGCTCTTGATGACGTTGCCGGAGGCGTCCTTGACGTTGACGGTGAATTGCGCCTTGGCTTCGCTGAAGGCAAAACCGTATTTGAATGTCAGGGTCTTGATGCTTCCGGACAGTGCGGGTGATACGAGGGTGCCGGCTGCGGAGGTCTTGCCGTTGAGGGTCGGAGCCAGTGTTCCGGCTGCGCCGATGAACTTAAATATCGGGTTCGAATCGTTGTCGCCGCCGCCAAGGATGATGGCGTTGGAGGCGGTCCATCCGGTCTTATTGGTGTATGTTCCGTAAGGTTTGGACAGGGCTTGGCCGTTGTTGAACGAGTTGAAGTCGCCCTTGAAGTCTCCTGCGGGAGTGGGGTCGGGAGTGGGATCGGGGTCGGGGGTGCTGCCGCCTTCGGCATTGAGTTTGACGTTGTCTACACACCAGGTGGCGTAGTTGTCGGCCACGGGCGAGGTGTATTCAAATCCGATGTATACGATGCCGGAGAAGGCGCTGAGGTCCAGTTCGCCCGAGTTTACCCACTGGCTATATCCGCTTGCGGGTGCTGTTGCCAGGGTGGGGTTGAGTTGTGTAGCCTTGGCCTTGGCCGGGTCGGCTGCGGTGAGCACGAAGACCTTGAGGGCGGATTGTGTCGAGCCGTATCCGTTGACCTGGGTGTCGAAGGTCAGCACTTTCTTGGTGACTTTGGACATATCGATGGCCGGGGAGATGAGCCACTGGTCAAAGGGACCTGTGCCCTTGAATCCGGTCATGGCGGCGTAATTGTTGCCTTGGAACGTGGGTACGTACCACGCCTTGTTGCCTGCCACTTGCGACTGGGTCCATCCGGCGGGGATGTTGGTGGATGCGTCAAAGTTTTCGTTGAGCGATGCTACGGGGTCGGAGGGGGTGGGGGTGGGAGTTGTGCCTCCTTCGAGCTTGTAGGCGGTGGCATTCTTGATGCCGGCGACGCCGCAATACTTCATGATATCGCCCTTGATCTGGAGTTTCTTGCCCAGGTTGCCGGGATTGGCTTGGAGGTTGAGCGCATTGCGAATATCGCCGGTGGGGAGCTGGACGCCGATGCACTTGGTAACGTCCTTGACATCGGCCGAGGGAGCTACGAGGATATTGGTAGCCATGGTGGCGGAGGCGTCGAAGTGGGCGGTCTCGGCGTTGATGGCGTAGGGAGTGGCGCTGACGTCAGCCCAACCTACGATGTAACCGGTGACCCAAACGGCGCTCTTGGTGGCTTCCTGCGAGGATTGCGGGTTGAAGGCAATGACTTCGGCAGCGGTGTAGGGGTTGTTCTCGGAGCCGTCGCCGGAGGTTACGGGAGGCGTGGGAGGTGTGACGCCGCCTTCGAGATCGAATTCGGTGACAGTCTTAACGCCCGGTTGTCCGAAGTATTTTTCGAGCGATCCGTTGAGGGCTACGACTTTGCCGAGGTTCTCGGGATGAGCCTGAAGGTTGAGCGAGGAGCGAATGTCGCCTATGGGAAGCTGTACGGGAATACACTTGGTGTAATCGTTTTCGTCAGCCTTGGCAGCGATGAAGATATTGGAAGTGGAAGCGGCCGAGCCGGTGGCGTTGGTCATTTCGGCTGCGGTCTTGCCGGCGCTGGAGCCGACGATGTAGCCTTTGACCCATGCGGTGCCGGAAGCTCCGGCGAGTACTTGTGAGCAGTTGTAGGGTGATTCTTTGGTGCCCGTGCCTTCGGGTATGCCTTCGCCGCCGGGGTTGAGGCCTTCGATGGAGAATTCGTCGGTGGTGCCGTTGTTGCCGGTGATGCCGAAGGTACCCATAGCTTTGGCGAGTGTGCCGCGCAGGGCTATTTGCTTGCCGTAGTTGCCGGGGTTGTCGACGAGGTTGCCGAGAGACTGCAGCTTGGAGCCGTCAGGCAGTTCGATGACCAGAGCGTGAGCGATGTCCTTGGTGTCGGCTGTTTGGCCGATTACGAGGGTATTGCTCAGCAGAGGATCGGCTTTCCATTCGATGTCGGAGTTGGACTTGACTTCGGTGACTTCGGGGCCTACGGCGCCGACGATGTATCCCGAAACCCATCCGGACTTCTCTGTTCCGACTTTTTCGATTTCGATGGCTTTGTCAACGCTCCAGGGCTTGCTCTGCGATCCTTCGGGAACGGTGGGGTTGCCGAAGTTCATGCAACCTGCATAGTCGTTGAGGATGAGTTGCCATCCGCTGGTACCGTAGTACGAGAGTATGGCTACCACGTCACCGCGACCTTCGGGGAGGGTCTTGTTCCAGAAATTGGAGTATCCGGAGGTGCGGACGTTGATGCTCGATCCGTCAGCGTCGACAAGGCTTTGGTTGACGTTGGACTTGTGCTCGGAGAATGTGGCTTTGCCGCCGTTGGCGAAGGATACGTTGTTGAAGCGTACCAGTTGGCTTTGCCATTTGATGAGGCCGGCGGGGTCGGTGGGCAGCTCGGAGAAGGAGTTGACCACGAGGGTGTCCAGCTTGGAGGTGTCGGGGAAGCCGTTGAGTTGGGCGTGTGCCATGAAGTACTCGGGCGACATGAAAGATGCTTCCCAAGCGTTGCCGTTTTCGTACCATTCGGGTTGGCCGAGCTGTACGAGGCCGTTGTATTTGCCGATATACATACCGGTGACATCGAGGACGATTTCCTGTCCGCGGCGGTATTTGAGGTAGAGGTTGTAGGAGTTGATGGACAGCGACAGTGCTGCGGTGCCGTCTTGGATGACGAGAGACTTGAAGACGTTGCCGGCTTCGTCGGAGGAGACGACGCGTCCGGAGATGACGTAGTGACTGCCGTCGTCGCGTGTGCCGATGGTGCCTATGTAGTTGGTGGCGTCATTCCAATACTTGGTTTTGAGCTCGAGTATGGATGTGTTGGGCTGGTCTTTGGCCACGGGGGCATCGATGATGGGATCGTCGATGTCGTCTTGGCAAGCCGTGGTGGCTCCCGCAACTGCGAGTGTCACGGCTACCCACGCCAGATATGATTTCAGTGGTTTCATATGTTTTGTATGGTGTATTGGCTTGTGTTATTGAATATGCGGGTGTGTCGTGACGCTTGTCATTTGGCAGCGTTGAGTTTGACGTTGTCTACGCACCAGGTGGCGTAGTTGGCATCCTTGGAGGCTTGGTAGCGGAAGGCGATGTATACTTTGCCTTTGTATTTGGCCAGATCGACGTTGCCGCTCTTTACCCATTCGCTGTATTTTGTCTTGCCGTCGGCTCCTGCTGCCGGAGCTGTGGCGAAGGTGGCTTTGAGCTCGGTGGCTGTAGCGAGGTTGGCCGGGTCGGTGACGATGTAGACTTTGAGCGTGGTTGTGGTGGCTCCGTAGCCGTTGACTTGGGTGTCAAAGGTGAGGGTCTTGTCGGAGACTTTGTCCATGTCGATGGCGGGCGAGAGCAGCCACTGGTCGAAGGGTGCAGTGCCCTTGAATCCGGACATGGTGATGTAGTTGTTCTCGTTGAAGTTGCGGACATACCAAGCCTTGTCGCCGGCGGCTTGTTTCTGGAACCATCCGACGGGGATATCGGTGGAGGCGTCGAAGTTTTCGTCGAGGGATGTCACGACGTCGCCTGAGGGCTGGTCGTCGCCGCCCATGGGGTATTCTTTGCCGTCGATGACTGCTGCGGAGACTTCTTTGAGGCCGGGAACGCCGAAGTATGCCACGAGGTTGCCTTTAAGCAGCACTTCTTTCTTGTAGTTGGCGGGGTTGTCCTGAAGGTTGACGGCTTTACGGATTTCGCCGCTGGGCAGCTGTACGGGGATGATTTTGGCGGTGGTTGCCGCGTCTGCTGCATCGGCGAGCATGACGTTTGATGACACTGTGACGCCGTCGGCGTTGAATTTGGCTCCGTCGGCGAGTGTCTTGCCGTCAATCCATCCTACGATGTAGCCTTTGACCCATACGCCTGTGCCGGTGGCTCCGGCCTGTACGTTAGCAACGGTGTAGGGTTTTTCCTTGGTGCCGGCATCGCCCGGGGTGGGCGTGGGTGTGGGGGTGTCGCCTCCGGTGCCGGGAGCCTTGCTGAGTTCGTAACCGATGAGGCCGCGCATGGTGTCTGCGACGTTCTCGTCCTCGCTGACGCCTATGAGGCGTATTTGCCACGAGCGGTTGAAGAAGCTCAGGATGCCGACGATGGTGCCTTTACCTTCGGGACAGTAGTAGTCGTAGAAGTCGCTGTATCCGCTGGTGTAGACAATCATATCACCTGTGCCGTCGGAGATGGTGCGCGAGGTGTTTTTGTCCTTGTCGGCGAGGGTTGCTTTGCCGGCATCCTTGAATGTTACATCTTTGATGGATACGAGGCGGCATTGCTTGGCCAGGAATTCTTCTTGATTGGAAATAAGGTCGTTGAGCGCGGCAATGGTGTATTCGCCGGCTACGACTTTTTCGGGTTCGGCCAGACCGTTGACTTCAATCTGCTTTGTAGCAAGGTCGGAGGCTATGCGCCCGGGATAGTTGTTGTTGGGGGTCGAGCCTATTTGCATGAGCTTGCCGTAGGCGCCGACATAGAGTCCGGTGACATCGATGACAATTTCCTGCCCGTATTGGTAGGATTTGTACAGGTCGTAGCTGTCGATGTTGACCTGAATGGCTCCGGTTTCGTCCTCGATAACAAGCTGTTTGAAGAAGTTGCCTGCCTGGTCGGAGGAGATGACGCGGCCTTTGATGATGTAGTCTGTGCCATCGTCGCGTTTTTCGACGAGTGTGGCATAGTTGCTTTCGCCGGTGTAGAACTTGGTTTTAAGTTCGGCAATGGTGGTGTTGGCGTGGCGCTTGGCCGTGGGTACCACCATGGGCGGGCGCTCGAAGTCGTCATCGCAGGACGACAGCGACACGGAGCCGGCGAGTGCCAGCAGGGCTGTATAGATGTATATTAGTGATTTTTTCATTGTCTTGATTTTATGTTTTGGGGCGTGATACTGTGGTGTTTACGCGAAAAAATATTCATATCAGAAGCGTACTCCGACATTGAAGAATACTTTGACGCCTTGGGCGTATTGGTATTTGTTGGGGTACTTGTCGCGTATGTAGTTTTTGGTATCGAGACGTCCCTGCTGGTATGCGTTGGTGACGATGTCGCGGTTGTTGAGAACGTTGTTGACGTTGAGGTTGAGATTGAGCGAAACTTTGCGGTTGATGTATATGAGCTTGCCCACGGAGACGTTGAGGCTGAAGGCGTTTTTCAGTTTGTCTTGTGTGGACAGTTCTTCGATTTTGGCCTGAAGTTTCTCGGGGGTGCAGTTCTCAATGTTTTTCCACAATTCGGGCAGAGCTTCGTGGTATGCCGGGGAGAGCGATACGTAAGCGTCACCCATCCATGTTCCGTTGACGTTGAAGAACCAGTTGCCGGGAGCAGCCCAATCGAGTCCGAGGTTGCAGACAGTCTGGGGTGTCGAACCTACATAGAAGTTCTTGAGGTATACGGTCTGGGTGGTGTCGGCGTATAGGCCGTTTTCGAATGAGCGTGTACCCTGAGGATTGTTCTTGTACTGGTACTTGGCGTAAGTGCCGGCGAAGGTTGCGGTGAGGCTGGGCGTAATCTTGAAGGACATGCCCAGTTCGATACCTTTGGAGACCTTGCGGACGCCGGTGAGGGCGTAGATGGCGTAAGTGGAGTAGCGGTCATCGTAGAAGCCTGTGCGCTCGGTGACGTTGTCGAGGTTGACGTAGTAGGCGGTCAGGGCGCCACGGAAGCGGCGGTAAGCCCATCCGTAGGAGATGTCGGCGGAGAAGTCGCGTTCGCTACGCAGGTCGCTTACGAGTGTATTCTTGACGCGCGGTGCAATGAAAGCTTGGTCGGCCAGAGGTGCACGTGTGCCGTAGCTGATGTGTGCGGTGAAGAAGTTGCGTCCGTCAAGCTTGTAGGTTGCACCGGCTTTGACGCCTGCATTGTCAAATTGGCTTGTTGAGCTATTGCCCAGGGAGTTGAGCGGTGCACGGCCGTTGCGCATATGGCCGTCGCGGTAGAATTGGGTGAAGCTCATGCGTGCGCCGTAGTTGACATCCCAGTGTGTGCTGGTGTAGGTGTTCTGCAACCAGCCTTCGGCTTTGATATAGTGGAAGTCGTAGTCGTAACCGAAGCGGTCGCCCTTGGTGACGCGGCGGTTGGGGTTGTCGAGGTCGTTTTGGAGGTTGAGCGGGGCGATGGTGATATCGCGGTCGCTGAAGGGGTCGATGTCAAGCCAGTATTCGCCGCCGAGGAGGTCGCGTATTGTTTTATAGTAGGAGGCTTTGGTGTAGTTGAACGACAGACCGGCTTGCAGCTGGAAGTGGTCGTTGAGACGGTGGTTGACGAAGGTATTGAACATAGTGTTGAACTGCTTGTTCACACGATTTTCCAGGATGTAGGAAGATCCTTTGTGGTCGGCTTCATCCTTGCCTTCGTTTTGGATGTTGTTGAGCTTATTGATGGTGTAGAGGTTCTCCCAGTTGATCTGGCGGAAGCTCGGATCGTTTTTCCACAGGTAGGTGTAATAGTCGGCTTCCTCTTGGTTGTCATAGTATGACGGGAGGTAGCGGTAGTAGGTCGGGTTGGGGTCATTGGCCTTGTAGTACTGCAGAGCAGACTGCGAGTAGCTGGTCCAGCGGACGGCTGCGGTGGTGTTGAGGGTTGTGCGTCCGTCTTTGTAGAGCCAGGTAAGCATAGCCGTGGGGTCGTAGGACTCGATGATGCGCGCGCTGCGCTTTTCGCCGTTCTGCCAGCCCCAGTTGGGGTTGTAGAGGTTGTCGTCTACCAGATCATATACTTCCTGATAGGTAGCGGAAGCGGTAGCACGCTGAGTGGGACCGCCGAAGGCTGTCAGTGTAAGGCTGTTGTGTTTGTCAAGAACCTTCTCGAGGGATATAAACAGGCCGCCGCTGTTGTAGAATGTTCCGTCTACAACGCCTTCTTTGGAGTAGCGACCTATGCCGCTGATTGTGAAGGCCCAGCCGTTCTTGCTCAGACCGGTGGAGTAGGTGGCCATAGCGCGGAACATATAGTTTGAGTTGGTAAATGCCAGCGAGCCGTTGAAGCCGGGGGCGTATGTGTCGGTGATGGTGTTGTAGTTGACACTGCCGCCCAGGCCGCCCATGCCATAGTTGGCCACGGCAGTGCCTACGGCGCTGGTCTTGTTGCGGAAGGCGCGCGAGGTCAGGCCCAACAGCGATGAGAAGTTGAAGCGGCCGCGTATGGGGTCGTTCATCTCGATGCCGTTGAGGTATACGGTTTGATACTCGGAGCGCATGCCGCGGTAGTTGAAGTACATGGGACCGAAGTTGTAGCTGGCCGTATTGTAGAATATATCATCGTTGGCTCCGGTAAGTGCCACGATGTTTTGGCGGCCGCTGTCGTCATCGTCGCCGGCGTCCATAGCGGACTCATCGGCATAGATGTCATTGAGGTCGCCGTACATTTCGGCGTCATAGTTAATGGGGTTGAGGCGGATGGTGCCTACTTCGGTAGTCGCGGAGGCCACGGTGATGTCGACGCCGTAAGTTTCATAGCCGTTAAAGGCCACGAGCATACGGTCGCTGGTGCCGGCAGTGACGCGCAGCACAAAGTTGCCGTTGGCATCTGTGGTGGCATTGCCTTGCTTGCTCAGGCTGACGGTTGCACCGTATATAGGCGCTCCCGTGGAGGCATTGACCACTGTACCAACGATTTTGGCGCTTTGTGCCAACCCGGGCAATACTGCGGCCAGGAGCACAATCAGGAACAGTTTAAGTCTCATAAGGTGTTATTAGGTTTTTTAATAATTTATGTTGTCAGATGTATGTTGAAATGTAGTTTGCGGCCGTGGAACACGTTCCAAGCCTATGCCTTTTCAGGTCTTTGGCAGCATTGTCCGCCCTTTTGCATTGTCTTCTTTTTTTGCAAGTATAGCAAGTATAGGAGGTGTACAAGGCGTGGGTGCTGATTGTCCTTTCCCGCGAGCATGACTGAGTGGAACATCTCTATGTCGCACACCTGTATGCCCGTTTTCGCCATAAGAGGGAAAACAAGTATTGCACGAAACCCTGTCGGGCATCGCACTTCTCAGCGGAATTGGACGTCAAAATTACACATTAATTCGCAAATGGCAGCATAATATGTTGTAAAACATATATAGCGCCCCTCCGGCTCCTCTCATTTTTAACATTTGACTTCGATTTGCGGCCGCATTCATTGTGTCGGTGCGGCTAAACGCTCTTGCGTGTTCCGTATTTAATTACGCTTAAGCTGCCGCCCATCAGACGCCCTGACTTGTATGTGCCGACTTTTTTTAGAGAGGATATCTTTAAGGTCTGTAAAGTTGGCATATTAAGGTCGTTATATGGCTTTTCGCCCTGCAATTCGACCTATAGGCCGGATTGCCTTGTGAAACGACTTATCCGTTCGTTGACGATGCGGACATAATTGCGCTTTGCTTTCTTGGAGAGAAAACTTTTGTTGACAAGATGATCCGCATCTTCAGGAAATACGACATATTTGTCGAGAATCTTATCGATGCGCTTTTTTACTAATCCTATCTTAACGCCGAAACGCTCAAAATCAAGGCGGCATGGATGCCCTGTTTGTTCCATAATATCGCTCTTTTCAATGATATATGACAATCCTCCGTCAAGACCGAAATCATCGCCGCTTATATGAAGGCCGGTGTTAAGGAGGTCGTATGCCGGAGCCAAGCGATAATCCTTGCCGTTGAGAATAATGGAGAAGTTTTTAAGATGTGCATCGCCGTTGGCAGAATGTCAAAACGGCGCGTGATATAAACCGGCTGACCTTTAGGCGTAAAGCACAATCCGTTTGCCGCAGTTTGTATGCCATAGACTTGCGAGGCAATCTGCATCGTCAAATGCTCATTGGCTGGAATCTGTTTCCGGTCTCGGAGTGTCTTATCCCACGGAGCCGGTTTCAGTATATGTGTGGAACGTTCGCCATCTCCGCTAATGCTGATTTTACCGGATTTGATAATCGCGGGGAATTTTTCCTGAATACCTGATACCGATATGCGGTGCATGGCATCCACTATCTCGCCAACATTACAGAACTCGTCAACGTCAAAACCGAGTATCGGGTTCACCTTGGTTTGCCCAAAAAGAACTTTAGCCGCTTTGGGACTATATGTGGCGAATCCGTTTTGAAGGGATGATGGGCAGTTTCTTATCTCAATCATTGTTGATTCTCCTGAGATTTACAGCTCCTATAAAATCTTTGTCGGCCACAGCTTCGAGCATTCCGAAAAAGTCATTCTCGTCAATTCTAAGACTGCGGCATATAACACGACGGTTGGCTCCTTCAGGAAGCATATTTGAGAAGAATGGGAAAAGGTACTTGGATCTATGTATTGCGGCTTGCTTGGGCAATGTGACTGAAATGGGCGGCATATCAGAATCAAGAAATTCTTCGGTGTATTGAAAGATATATCCGACTCCGAGATTTTGTTCGGTCAGAATACCTGCTCTTGTGTCATTATAGTAAACTGCGAGGTGTCTCATACGATATGCCTTATGCGGTATTCAATTTCAACTCCAAGGATGTCAAGAATTTTCTTGATAGTGCTGAGCGCCGGATTGCCCTTGCCACGCTCAATATCTTTGATTGTGGCAAGTCCGACCTGTGCCATTTCTGCAAGATCCTGCTGGGTGAGGGATAGCGTTTCCCGACGTTGTTTCATTATATCTTTCAGCTCCATGGTCTGACATAATATACTTTTGCGCAAAAGTAAGAATAATCTTTAGAATAATCAACAAAAAGTCCGATAAATTATACTTATGGTCATATTTTTTAGGTCGGAGGGCTTTGCGTTAGAGTGAGGACCTTAATTAGGGATATTCAGTTAATGGGCGTGGTGAGATTGTCCTCAATTGACCATATTTAATATTTTTGGCTCGACTGTCGCCTTAGATTCGAAAAACGGCAATTTTGGGAGGAGTTTGGCGCCGTTTTCTTGCGGACAGGGTATGATTAAGCGTTCCGACATGTCGCCGGAAGAAG
>ENA-OUQO01000117-OUQO01000117.1-human-gut-metagenome-genome-assembly--contig:-NODE-117-length-38209-cov-7.658463_pt1 | contig 38209 bp, 36 predicted proteins | sample MGYA00237944_ERZ548825 | MGnify/ENA primary metagenome ERZ548825 (study PRJEB26490, sample SAMN05194700) | human gut metagenome | biome: terrestrial biome; feature: human-associated habitat; material... | reverse complement strand
CCGGATACGGCATCTTCAGGATCAGGATCCCGATGTAGCACAGCACGCCGATGATCGCCGAATCGACGATCTTGCCGATCACGAACCCGTTGAACACCCGGTAAATATTCCGCCCGAGGTAGAAAATGTGGTCCGCGCCCTTGCGGGAGAAGGCGGCCACGATGATCTTCTTCCCCTGCGCCTGAAACGTCTCCTTCGACCACAGAATGTACACCGACGCGACCAGCCCGATGAGCACGTTCATCAGGCTTTTCACGACCGCCACCACCGACGTCGTCACCGTCGTCAGCAGCTTCTGCACGTCCTGCAGAAAGGTCGTCGTGATCCAGTTGTTGATGAATTCATAGATCTTGCCCAGCGCCGAGTCCACGTAGCCCTGAATTTCCGGGTTGTCCTCCAGTACGTTCGTGACCCAGCGGTCGATGCTCGTGTAATAATTCTCCGCGTTGTCCACGATCCCGACCACGCTCTCATACAGCTGCGGCAGCAGCATGGAGAAGAATGCGTACAAAACCAGAACAGCCACGACAACGCCGAGGTCTGGCGCAAGGTGTGGGCTGACCTTGCCAATGAGTTTTTAGCACAGAACAACCGCCCGGAGCGCATCGACCACCGCAGTCACGCCGAGCGCGGTATGGACGAACTGCCCACCGTCCACATGGGCGTTGCCGCTTCCCAGATGGAGAAAAAGGGCGTTGCCACCGACAAGGGCGAGATTAACCGCATGATACGAAAGACCAACCGCATCATCCGGGAAATCCGGGGCTATATCGACGAATTGCGGGAATGGCTTGCGGAGGTTTTCAGAGCAAAGAGGGAACTGCAAGCCGCCCCACGCTCTCCTGACATCGCCACGCTGCTGACAAAATATTTGAGCGTGGAACGGGAGCGAAGCCGCAAGTATTCTGTCAGCTGGCAGCAAAAGCACAGCGCGTCGGAGTTGCAGAAAATCAGCCGCGCCATCGTCTACTTGCAAGCAAAGGGCGTCGCTACCCTTGACGACCTGGACGCTGCACTTTCCTCTGTCGATGGCAGAGCCAAGGCGCTGAACGAGAGCGTCAAGACCAAGGAGGGGCGCATGAAGAAGCTGCAAAAGCTCATCGAGCAGGGCGGTCATTACAACCGCTTCAAGCCTGTCCATGACGAGCTGAAAACGCTGAAAAACGGCTGGGGCAAAAAGCGGGAGAAGTTTGAACGGGAGCATGAGAGCGACCTCATCATCTGGAACGCCGCCAACCGCTACCTCCACGCCAATCTGCCGGAGGGTACAAGATCGCTTGATATTTCCGGCTGGCAAAGGGAGTACAACGAGCTGAAAGCGCAGACCGCAGCAGAATACGAGGAACTGAAAGCGGCAAGGAGCGAGGTCAGGGAATTGCAGCAGATCCGCCGCTGCATCGACGCTGCGGAACGCTGCGAGCAGCAGGAGCAGAAAAACCCGCAACAGAAAAAACAGGATATGGAGCTTTAAGGCGCTTGCCGTTTTCTTTTGAAAATGTCGGGTGTCTTTTTTTGTTCCCCGAAAGGAAGATGCGATGAATGTATTTGAAGCAGTAAAAGGCAATGTCACCGCCCGACAGGCGGCGGAGCTGTACGGTATCCGGGTCAACCGTCACGGCATGGCAGTCTGCCCGTTTCACAATGACAAAAATCCGAGCATGAAGTTGGATATGCGTTTTCATTGCTTTGCCTGTCAAGCGGACGGAGATGCAGTTGATTTTGTTTCCCGCCTGTTCGGACTGTCCGGCAAAGCCGCCGCTATGAAGCTGGCGGACGATTTCTCCATTCCCTATGACGCACGGAAAAAGCCGTCTATCAGACCCAAGATAAGAGCGCCTACCCCGGAACAGAGATACCGACAGGAGGAAAACAGGTGCTATAAGGTGCTGTCCGATTATTTCCATCACCTGAGAACATGGAAACGGCAGTACGCACCGCAGCAGCCGGAGGACGAATGGCATCCGCTGTTCGTGGAAGCCCTGCAACGAGAAAGCCACATCGAATATCTGCTTGATGTTCTTCTGTACGGCACAGCCGAAGAAAAGAAGGCTCTGGTTGCCGAGCAAAGAAAAGAGGTGATGAGACTTGAACAGCGATTTGCAGAACACACAGCCGGGCATGACCGTGGAAGAAGTCAGGGGAAGTCTGGACTTGACCGATAACGGAGATATCCGAAACAGCATACGGAACTGCCTGACCGTATTTCAGAACGACCCCGTTCTGCAAGGTGCTGTCAGGTACAATATTCTCACGGAACGCATTGATATTGTGAAGCCCCTTTGGTGGAGCAAGCCGACAGCGACCCTGAACGACACGGACTTGAACTATCTCATGCTCTATCTGGAGGACAAGTACACTCTGACCAGCGAGAAGAAAATCCAGAAAGCAATCTCCATTGTAGCCGACTGCAACAAGTACCACCCCATCCGTGACTATCTGAACAGTCTGGAATGGGACGGCACGGAGCGCATCCGTTACGCCCTGCCCCGGTTCCTCGGCGTGGAGGACAGCGAGTACAGCTACGAATGCCTGCGGCTGTTCATGCTGGGAGCCATCAACAGAGTGTTCAAGCCCGGCTGTAAATTTGAAGTCATGCTCTGTCTGGTCGGCGGACAGGGCGCAGGAAAGTCCACATTCTTCCGGCTGCTGGCAGTCAGGGACGAATGGTTCTCCGATGACCTGAAACGAATTGACGATGACAATGTTTACCGCAAGATGCAGGGGCATTGGATTATCGAAATGTCCGAGATGATCGCCACCGCCAACGCCAAGAGCATTGAGGATATTAAGTCCTTTATCAGCAGGGCAAAGGAAACCTACAAAGTGCCGTATGAAATCCATCCGGCAGACCGACTGCGGCAATGCGTGTTCGGCGGCAGCTCCAATACGCTGGACTTCCTGCCCCTTGACCGAAGCGGCAACCGCAGATTCCTGCCCATCATGGTACACGCAGAGAACGCCAAGGTTCACATTCTGGAAGATGAAGCCGCATCGAGGGCGTATATCGATCTGATGTGGGCGGAAGCCATGTTCTTCTATCACAACTTCCCTGTAAGGCTGACCTTATCCAAGGAAATGAACAAGGAGCTGAAGGTGCTGCAAAGGCAGTTCATGCCGGAGGACACCAAGGCGGGGCTGATTCAGTCTTTCCTTGACAATTACAGCGGCACACAGGTCTGCTCCAAGCTGATCTATGCGGAAGCTCTGAACCATTCCTTTGACGAGCCGAAGCAATGGGAAATCCGGGAAATCAACGAGATAATGAACAACAGCATCGAGGGCTGGACGGCGTTTTCCAATCCCCGCATCTTTGCCAGGTACGGCAGACAGCGAGGTTGGGAGCGAGCTGCTTCCGGCAACGAGCAAGCGACAACAGGCTCAATTTTGCCGGACGGTTTTCGTGAGCTGACCGAGGAAGAAACCCGCCAGATGGAGCTTCCGTTCTGAAAGGCAGACCGTGTTGCCGACCCGGTTGCTGTCCCGTTGCCGACCCCGTTGCCGGGCTAACCCCTTGAAAACCCTTTATCTATAAGGCTTTTTTCTTCTCTGACAACGAAAGCAACAGAGAAATCAAAGAAAAGAATAAAAATAGTATAAGAGCAGGACAGGACGATGTTACAGGTTTTTTGAAGCCCGTTGCCGGACTTCGTTGCCGACACACACCCTGTCCGGCTTTTTGCGCACACAGGGCAACGCCGGAAATCAGTGGGTCAAAATGAACCACTGATTTTAACCGCAGCACAGGCGGAATCAAATGACAACTTTTGTCACTTGATGTAGGGTGGTTCAAAACGAACTACCCCACTTTGCAGGGCAAATTCCGTAAAATGAGCTGTTGGTTACGCCGTGCAGCAGTTGCCATACACACAAAATCAAGTGGTCAAAATGACCTCTTGATTTTCAGAACCTAATTTGGGAGGTATTGAATGAAAGAAACGCCAAACACAGCAAAGGAACACAAGGAAATTCCGGCAGGAACGTTCAACATGAGGATAGGCGGCACCACCTATGTTGTCTGCGTTCATTTCAGCAAGGAGAGCAAGGACACGCTGGAAGATAAGGTGAAACGCCTGATGCGTGACGATGTAAAAGCAGCCAATTTCTAAAGTGAAAATTATCAGTAATACTTCCGTTTTCTATCTTGACAAAACTGTTCCGAAGGGCAGCATCGTGGTAGAGTGCGGTAAATTACTTATGCGGAAGGGTTATGAAATCCGTATCCTCAACACCATCAACTTCAAGAAGTCCATGCACTACAATCCTTTTGCCTATCTCCATTCGGAAAAGGACATTCTGAAGCTGGTAACAACCCTCATCGCCAACACCAAGGGCGGCAACGAAAGAACGGCGGGGATTTCTGGACGCAGGCGGAGGCGCTGCTGTATTCGGCTCTGATCGCTTACATCCACTACGAAGCGCCCATAGAGGAACAGAACTTTTCCACCCTGTTGGCACTGGTCAATGCCATGGAGACTCGAGAGGATGACGAGGACTTTCAGAACCCCGTTGACCTGATGTTTGAAGCGTTGGAAAAAGAAAAGCCCGATTGCTTCGTCGTCCGTCAGTACAAGAAATACAAGCTGGCGGCAGGCAAGACGGCAAAATCCATTCTCATCTCCTGCGGCGCAAGGCTTGCACCCTTCGACATTCAGGAACTGCGTGACCTCATGGCCTACGATGAACTGGCGCTGGATACCATCGGGGATAAAAAGACAGCATTATTTCTCATCATGAGTGATACGGATACCACCTTCAATTTCGTCCTTGCCATGCTGCAAAGTCAGCTGCTGAACCTGCTCTGCGACAAGGCGGATGATGTGTATGGCGGACGCTTGCCCGTCCATGTACGGCTGCTCTTAGATGAGTTCGCCAACATTGGGCAGATACCCAACTTCGATAAGCTCATCGCCACCATCCGCAGCCGGGAGATCTCCGCAGCCATCGTGCTGCAAAGCCTTTCTCAGCTGAAAGCCATCTATAAGGATGCCGCTGAAATCATCAGCGACAACTGCGACAGTACCGTGTTTTTGAGCGGGCGTGGCAAGAATGCCAAGGAAATTGCAGAAGCGCTTGGAAAGGAGACAATCGATACCTATAACACAGGAGAGAACCGGGGACGGGAGAAATCCTATAGCCTCAACTATCAAAAGCTGGGAAAGGAGCTCATGAGTCAGGATGAGATTGCCGTGATGGATGGCGGCAAGTGCATCCTACAGCTAAGAGGCGTTCGTCCCTTCTTCTCCGACAAGTACGACATCACAAAGCACCCATTCTACAAATACCTGTCGGACTACCACCCTAAGAATGCGTTTGATATTGAGCGCTTTCTGTCTACAAAACTCAAACTCAGGCCGGAGGACGTGTATGAGATCTATGAATTCGATGAATGACTCCAAAATAAAAGAAAGGAGGCGCTTCGGCCCCCGACAAATTGCTGTAAGTGCCTTTTAAAACAACTAAAAGACGAGGCACTGCTGGTCATCATCAGAGACTTAAAGAGTTTCTCCATAGTTCCCACGCTCCTTTCCCTAATAGATTGGTCTGTAAACTTTACAGCCTTTTTTATTATATCACAAATCTTATATTATTGGAGGAAAACACATGGAATTCTTCAACTCTGCAATCGAAGTATTGCAAACGCTGGTCATCGCCCTTGGAGCAGGTCTCGCCGTATGGGGCGCGATTAATCTTCTCGAGGGCTACGGCAACGACAATCCCGGCGCGAAATCTCAGGGCATCAAGCAGCTCATGGCGGGCGGCGGCGTAGCGCTGATCGGCATCACCCTTGTACCGCTTCTTTCGGGCCTGTTTGGTTAATGGCACGGGTAAACTGCCATGCAAACCATCATCGACAAGATTACCGAATGGCTGAAAGGTATCCTGAGCGCCGGTATCAAGGAAAATCTGTCGGGGATGTTTGACTCGGTGAACTCTCAGATCGGGGAAATCGCCGGTGAAGTGGGAAAGACGCCTGCCGCATGGAACGGGGGCGTCTTTTCCATGATCCAGTCCCTGTCTGAGAATGTCATCGTCCCCATTGCAGGGCTGATCCTCACCTTCGTCATGTGCTATGAGCTCATTCAGATGGTGATCGACAAGAACAATCTGCACGATGTGGATACCTGGATGTTCTTTAAGTGGATCTTCAAGACCTTCTGCGCGGTGCTCATCGTCACCAACACATGGAACATCGTCATGGGCGTATTCGATGCGGCGCAAAGCGTGGTGGGCAGCGCAGCAGGCGTGGTGATCTCAGATACACACATCGACATATCTGCTGTTCTCGGGAACCTCGATACCACCCTTGCAGCAATGGAATTGGGGCCGCTGTTTGGGCTGTGGTTCCAGAGCCTGTTTGTGGGGCTGACCATGAGCGCCCTCACAGTATGCATCTTCGTGGTGATCTATGGGCGTATGATCGAGATTTACCTTGTCACATCTATTGCGCCCATCCCCATGGCTACTATGGTGAATCGGGAGTGGGGCAGCATGGGACAAAACTACCTGCGCTCATTGCTGGCGCTTGCGTTTCAGGCATTTCTCATCATCGTCTGCGTAGGCATTTATGCGGTACTCGTCAAAAACATCACCACAGGTACGGACATCATGAACGCCATTTGGACATGCATGGGCTACACGGTACTGCTGTGCTTTACGCTCTTTAAGACGGGCAGCCTTGCAAAGTCCATCTTCAATGCACATTAAGGAGGGGATCGGGATGAAGAAATACGCTGTCATCTATGCCGATCCTCCTTGGGCGTATCGGACATATTCCCAAAAGGGTCAGGGGCGTTCAGCTGAAAGCCATTATCCGGCAATGAGCATTGATGCCATTAAAGCACTTCCTGTCAGCACTATCGCCGCAAAAGACTGCTCTTTGTTTCTGTGGCTTACATTCCCGTGTATGCGTGAAGCCTTCAGCGTTATTGATGCGTGGGGCTTTACCTACAAAACGGTGGCCTTTGTATGGGTGAAGCAAAACAGGAAAAGCAATGACCTATTTGTTGGTATGGGTTACTGGACTCGTGCCAATGCAGAAATCTGCGTTCTCGCTACTCGTGGACATCCCAAACGGGTAAACGCAGGTGTCCGACAGATCATACTCAGCCACATCGAAGAACACTCAAAAAAGCCGGATGAAGTAAGAGACCGTATCGTTCAGCTTATGGGTGACGTTCCCCGCATTGAGCTTTTCGCAAGACAATCCCCGGAAGGCTGGGATGTTTGGGGAAATGAAGTAGAATGCAACATTACATTAGAGGGGGTGTGAAACAACCTAAACCGGTATCCCTTGCCTGAGAAATCTTGACCGTCAAATTAAAAACCAAAAAGAACATCAAATTATAAAGTTTTTTCTTCTTTATCGAAAAAAGATTTGATTGATGGAAGCTTTTTCGGTTATACTGATGGTGTTAGTTCATGCAAGGAGGGTTTTGTATGATCCTTAGACCCGATTATATCAACGCCATAACCCCGTTCATCGATGCTCCGTTGGTCAAGATACTGTCCGGCGTTCGACGCTGTGGCAAATCTACGATTCTTGCAATGATGAAAGAGGAATTCATCAACCGTGGTATCGCAGAGGAAAACATTATTGTGAGAAACTATGCTTCTGCTGATTTTGAGGATACTTTTACTGTAAAAGAAATGTATCGTGATCTTCAGGAAGCCATCGCCGGGAAGGGGCGTTGCTATCTTTTTCTGGATGAGCTGCAGGAAATAACGGGCTGGGAAAAGGTGGTTAATTCTCTGTTGGAGAGTGCCGATGTAGATTTGTATGTCACCGGCTCCAATTCCAAGTTGATGTCCAGCGAGATTTCAACATACCTGACCGGAAGATATGTTTCTATTCCCGTATACACCTTGTCTTTTGAGGAATACTTGCAATTCAAAGGCGGTACACCTTCGGATGTGTATGCTGCTTTTGAGGAGTATCTGCAATACGGCGGATTTCCGATTATCGGCATCAGCAATTTTGATACACACGCTGCATATCAGATTGTTGAGGGAATCTATGCGTCTGTTATTACGCGAGACATTTCAAAACGGCATAAAATTAGAAACAAGGAGCTTTTTGATCGGGTTGTAAAGTACATCATTGAAAATGTGGGCAAAACCTTTTCAGCAAACTCCATTGTCAATTTCCTGAAAAATGAGAAGCGTTCTCTGTCCGTGGAAACCGTGTACAATTACCTGAAATGGCTCAGTGAGGCGTTTATCATCTATCCTTGCCGCCGCTATGACCTTCAGGGAAAATCGGTACTTAAGACGCAGGAAAAATACTATCTTTCCGATATTTCTATCAAGTACAGCAAGCTGGGCTTTGATACTAAAATGATTGCTTCTATGCTGGAGAACATCGTATTCCTTGAAATGAAGCGCCGTGGATATGATGTATATATCGGCAAGAACGGCCCAAAGGAAATTGACTTTGTAGGTATATTGAGAGATGAAAAGGTCTATGTTCAGGTGTGCCGACAATTGCCGGAAAACTCTGAACGCGAAACAGCTAATTTACTGGAAATCAAAGATCACTATCACAAATATGTCGTTGCGATGGATAGATTGGCTGTAGGCAATGATAACGGTGTACAGCTTATCCATATCGCAGACTTTCTACTGAAAGAAGATTGGTAACCTAAATACTTACCCAACAAATCGTCAGCCTACGCTGGCGATTTTTCTTTCCCCAATTTTTATTAAGGAGGTAATAATTTGGCCTATGTAGACATCCCCAAAGACCTGACTTCGGTGAAAACCAAGGTCATGTTCAACTTAACCAAGCGGCAGCTAATCTGTTTCGGCGGCGGAGCGCTCATCGGCGTACCGCTGTTTTTTGTTCTCAAAAGCTGCCTGCCCATCAGTGCAGCGGCGCTCATCATGATCATCAGCATGCTGCCATTCTTCATGCTGGCTATGTACGAAAAGAACGGTCAGCCGCTGGAAAAGCTCGCCCACAACTTCATACAGGTGCGGTTTGTGCGCCCCAAACAGCGCCCCTACCGCACGGATAATCTCTACACCGCCCTTGAGCGGCAGAAACAACTGAACAAGGAGGTTCAAGCCATTGTCAAAGGAAAAGCGCAGGCTCACCCGGGAAGAAAAGCGGCAGATCGCCGCGGCAATCGAACGGGCAAAGCGCACAGATAAAAAGCAACTGTCGGCACAACAGTCCATCCCCTACCAATGGATGTATCAGGACGGTATGTGTCGCATTACCGACAACTACTATTCCAAGACCATTGAATTTCAGGATATCAACTATCAGCTGGCGCAGAACGAAGACAAGGAAGCCATCTTCGAGAATTGGTGTGAGTTCCTCAATATGGCGCAGTATGAGCTCTACGACAACTTCACGGCGAAATATGGGCTTATCAACAGTCGCGGCAATGCCCTTTCGGAGAAGGCGGCAGAAGCCAGCGCCAGATTTCATGCTCTGTCTGCACAGATTAAGGAAGCAGAAAAGCGCATGGTGGAGATTGCCGTACTGCGGACGCATATCATTAACTATAGCAAAACTCGTGATGTGTATATGGCTTACCGGAAAGCTGGATATTCTAAGAAGTTCTATGAAGAACACACGGCCGATCTGCTTCTGCATAAAGCAGCAAAGCAGGCGTTTGATAAGTCAGGTGTAAAAAAAACTACCCACGGTGAAGTCATTGAATGCGGAATATGCTGAACTTTTATCTGCAAAAAAGAAAGCCTTCACAGAGTACACCAACGCTCGTACTGAGATGCGTGAGGTGATGACCGTGAAGGCGAATGTGGAACTCTTTTTGAATAGGGATATGGAATCACAAAAGGCGAAACATAATTTGCTTTATTTTAGCTGAGAAGTACAGTATAATTCTAATAATAGAATCTAGGAAAACAAGTATGAATATTAAAACGCATCTGCGGTAAAAGATTGCTTGATGGCAAGTTGAATTGTTGCGCTATATCATAGACCGTTTAAACCTACAAATGGAGGCTTAATTATGCGAGATTGGTCTGTAGCCGTGGATAATGGTAGCTTTGACAGTGCTGGAATCACTAATGACTGTCAAGATGCAATATGCGAATATATTTGGAATGGATTTGAGGCACAAGCGTCAAAAGTCTCTGTTTCCATAATTGGTAGCACTTTGCAGGAAGCACCAGCAATATGTATTGAAGATAATGGTACTGGTATCGATCATGATTCTTTACCTAATACATTTGGTGCCTTTCTTTCGTCTCAGAAAAAAACAGCGAGTATTCGACTCAAGTCACAGGTTAATAAGGGAAAGGGACGATTTTCGTACACTGCAATTGCCGGAACAGCTACCTGGAGTACCATTTACGCAGATCAAAGAGGAATGTATCAATATACCATTCACCTTGATGCGTCAAATAAAGCAAACGTACGCGAAAGCGATGTGGTTGAAGTTTCTCCTGAAAACCACAAAACAGGAACAATTGTAAGTGTTCCTCTTGTTTCAGAAAAGACTGAAAGCCAACTCAGTTTTGAAAAAATGCGTGCGCGTCTTTTAGAAGAATTTGCATGGTATCTTTTTCTCAATCGTGAAAGGCAAATAGAATTAGAGTATTTAGGCAATGTTATTGATTATAATGACCACATCAACGGTGAATTAAGTCGGCAAGTATGCGTTACGATAGGTGGTTATAACTTTACAATAGGCATCGTGGTTTGGAAAAACTGCATTAAGAATAGCTCAAAGATTTACTATGTTAATAATGATGGTTTGGTAACGGGAGTAGAAAATACATCTTTTAACAAAAATACTGTTGAGTTCTATCACGGGGTGTTTGTTCAATCAAGCTATTTTTCTGATATACCTACACTAATAAATTCAGAAGATGATAGCTTTGTTGAATTTGAAAATGGACAAAAGAAAACCATGCGCGCCCTTAAAAAACAGATCAAAGCGCTGTTAGACGAAACATTGCATAGGTTCTTACTTATTCGTGCAGATCAGTTTATTGAAAAAATGGAGAAAGATGCCCTTTTACCACCGTTTTCGGATGATGATTTTGGTGCAAGCAGAAGAAGAGATTTTATAAGTGTTACTCGGGAAATTTATTGTGTAGAACCTAAAATATTTCATAAGCTTAAGCCGCAACAATCTAAATCTATGCTTGGGTTTTTAGCACTTTTACTTGATTCTAATGAACGAGAAAATGTATTAACTGTTTTAGAACAAATTGTTGCACTTACTCCGGAGCAACGGGCAAAATTTGTTCAGGTACTTCGACGAACAAAGCTTGAACATATTGTTGATGTGATGGATATTATTCAAAAGCGATTTGATGTTGTTCACCAACTCAAAGAAATAATCTATGACAAATCTTTATCTCGATTTGCAAACGAGAGAGATCATATTCAAAAGATTATTGAGCAACACTTTTGGCTCTTTGGGGATCAGTACTCTATGGTTACAGCTGATGTAACGTTTAGACGGTCGCTAGCAGCACTGGAGGCTATGCTAGACACGAATAGTGATGAAGATGATGGCAATTTGAGCCCTGAAGAATTACGGCAACGGATGGATATATTTCTTTATGGTGGAAGAATGAATGAACTGGGGATTAAGGAGGGTTTGGTAATTGAATTAAAAGCACCAATGGTTACTTTAGGACAAAAGGTACTTTCGCAGATCGAACGCTATGCAAATACAATTCGAAAGGAACTTCGGTTTTCTGGAAGCAGTAGAGCTTGGCGGTTTTACGCCATTTGTTCTACTGTAGATGACGATGTAAAAGCGAGATATGAAGGGTATAGGTCTCATGGGAAATTCGGCCTAGCTAGCATGATTGGTGATTTCGAAATTTATGCTTTAACATGGGACGATATATTTTTGAGTTTCGAACAGAGATATCATTTTTTATTAGAAAAAATCCAGTCTGATTTTGAACAGACCGCAGAAGATGATACGGATGAACGCATTGATCGACAGTATTTAAATGAAAAAGTTAAGCGATTGACCGAGCGCTAATCGAATTATTAAGATAGCAACTGAAAACAACAGGCTTGATTGAACAAATCAAACCTGTTGTTTTTAACTACATTTGTTTTGCATAGTTTTGAAACGTAAAAGCATTATATTGCAAAAAGCAAGATGTCTTATTTTGTTACGTCCATTGGGTACGCAACCGCAGAGATTATCCTGCAGTTCATTGGGGTTTGGGGGCTTCCCCAACAAGCATTTTTGCATGAACGACCGGCAAAGGCGGGAATGTAAAATCGCAATGTGGCTTGCCACTTGCATTGCTTGCCGCAATTAGATCCCGGAAAAAGTGTGGACGAACGACATGGGACGGCAACAAAAGCAATCATCGAAAATGATCCGTCATAAAATGCATATATAATAACTTTTACTTTTCAGTTTCTCTAAGCGTATTTGTAGCCGCTACAATCATATTTTTAATCAACACTGTTTGTGATGGCGTAGCTTCATTCCATAACTCCTGAAGTTCCATGCATGCATCGAGTTCGTTATCCTCCAGATCCTCCGTGAGTAAATAATTTGGCGAAACATGCAAAACATTACAGATAGAAATCAGAACGGGAAGACTCGGTGTTTTGGTACCACTTTCAATCTGTCTCAAATATGTATCGGTTAGCCCAACCGCTTCAGCTAACTTATCGGAAGTAAGCTTTTTGTCTTTGCGTGCCGATCTTATTTGAGCTCCTAACGCTACTTTATTCATCGGTTGCGCCCTGGTAGCTAATAATATGTTCACTTATATGCTACTGCTACTTGATTTTTACCGATAGCCGCTATAAACTTACATTATGTAAGCTAAAAGCATGCGTTCCGCTTAAATGTTAGAAATTGGGAGAATTTCGAGAGTGAATATCATGGACATGATAAAAGAGTATCCTGAGCTTGTAAATCCCCCGTTATCTTCGCTCTAAATCAGAAGTTGAGGCGATGTATTGTGATGGGTTTCGCTCCTCTCAAGCTATTTTTATGGATCTGTGGCGCCAAGGGTTGCTCGAATTTGAACTGTACAGAGAAATCACTCCACCATGAATACCATCAGCATCCTTAGAAGATGGATCCTTGTAGGCTGATATGCTATCATGATAGAATATATTTTATACAGTAAAGATTCTATCAGAAGTATAGTAATGCAATGTCTCAAAAAAGTGTCTATTTAATGAGGATGTTTACCTATATGATGGAGGAATTATGAATAGTCTCGACAACCTAATGAGAGATTACAACAAGAATTACAAGGAGTTAGCTCTTTACGCGTTGATGGTTACTCAAAATACGACTGAAGCAGAAGACATTTTACAAGATCTAGCAGAAAAAATCTTGACAAACACCGAACAATTCGCAAAGGCAACTACCGTAATAGCCTATTATAAGACCTGTATACTCAATCTATCCAAAGCATACTACAAAAAGAAAAAGCGAACGATATCAATGGATACCTCTTCGTGCTATGGACATGGCGCGACAACATCAGACCTACACTCACAGCCAAGCGATCGCGAACTGTATGTAGATTTGAAGCGTATATTTGATCGTCTAACAGACTATGAAAAGCAGCTTTTAGAGTTGAAGTATGTTCTGGGTTATCAGAATAAAGAGATTGCTGCAATGATGGGAAGTAATGCAAACACGGTTTCTCAGCAGCTTTTTCGCATAAGATGGAAACTGGAAAAGAATCTGGAACTGGAAGGATTGATGTGGAGCATGCTTCTTATATTTCTACATCAATATTACCATGCAGCTTATTGATTGAGGACGCTTATGCGAATGCGTAGAATTACAAAAAAAATCAAGGAAAATCCTGCGCTCTTGAGCGATGCATATATTCACTCAAAAGTAGAAGCCGAGCATCTATTTGATGCAGGTTTTCCGAGTTTAAATGAAACACTTATACGAGCAGAAGCAAAGTCAACTCTGCCTGAAGAGGCATGGAGACAGTTTCTGGATCAGTCTCTGGATGAGCAAGAACAAAGAACCGACAACGTTAAGGCAAGCTGGACTACATCATTCGGAAAATTACTGCTTACACACAAACGCGTTGCGGTTGTGGGCGTGATCCTCTTCCTAACGTTCTGCTATCTTTCACTATTTCCGAGCGGTCGTGCACTTGCGAAAAGTTTCTTCGACTATATCATGTCCATAACAGGAAGAGACGTAGAGATCGAAAGTACCGAGTATATTGACAATGAGTATATGAGTACAGGCAGTACAGAAGAGTTTTTTGAGATCAACACTGAATATGAGACCGTGGAAGAATTTAAAAAGAGAACTGGTATCACACCTTTTACCATAGAATGCGATGGCTTGACTTGCGTTAGTGTGAGAGAACACTATTCCTCCTACGCAGGGCGTAATTTGTGGATTGATTATCAAATAGGTCAGGATGGAGAGGTTTCCATTCTACAAAGTTGGTTATATTATGACGATAGCGTGTCGGTTTCAGCGAACTCCGAGTATGATAATTCTTTTACTCTGTTTAATGGGGCCGAGTTGCATTATGCGATAGATGAGATAGACGGAAGTTTCAATGGAGTGTCCTTGCTGGAAGACTCCATGTTGCAAATCAGTATCAATGATTCTGCCTATTTTGAGGAAGTTGTAGAGGCTTTAAAATAAAGCGAGGCAAGCAAAAACAGGAGAGGAAGCCCTCTCATGTTTTTTATGATAAGTATTATATTGAAAAAGTTTTGCTTCTGGATGCAGATGTTGCGTCACCGGAACCCGAGTAGTACATCTTATACGTGCCAGAAGAAAGAGAAACGCTTTTAGAGGCAGTTACAATTGTGCCGTTTCCAGAATTTGAACCACTTGTTACATATACTTCTGAACCATTGCTAATCCGATAGAGTGTAAAACTTACGGACAACGATTCTGATGAAGTTGTCTTGATTGTTGCCGTTGCACGAGTTTTGGAAAGAGATGCTGTCAAAGTAATTGCCCCCATCGGCTGAATCGGAGTCGGATCGAACTCCTCCTTTTCTATCGCCAAAGCACTCCCCATCGTAGTCACGCAAATCGCCAGTGCGAGCAGCATGCATGCAAGTCTTCGTTTCATTTTCATTCCTCCATTTCGTGTTGAGATTTTTGTAGGATCTATATATAAATGATAATCTTGGATCCAAAAGTATTATGGCAAAATCCAAGACATTATTTTGATTTTTGTTAATAATTGGCCTGTGAAAATTATCATATTTATAGAGATCAAAATTCTCTGTGTAGAGGAGGTGGTGCGTATGATGCATATTAAGACTTATGGAGGAGAGATTGATGTATAAAACGTATACGCTCGCTATACTGATGTTTGCTGCGCTGTGTCTGACAGGATGTCAACAAACGCCCGAAGAAACCTATGTGATTTCAAAAAGTGATAATACTTTAGAGGAAATCATAGACATTTCATTGGCAGAAGATCAACACATGGATGTGCCAGAAAAAATTTCCGATATTATATATGAAAAAGATGGGGCGTATTCCATTGCGGTGGAGGCATCCCCTGAAGAACCTAATACGACGGAGTTTCCGGTCGTTTCTATCGTCCCAAGAAGATTTCCACAGGCTTTAGTTGATAAAACAGTTAAGCATTTTTTCCAGAATCAGACTTTCTATGCAGCACAAACAATTAAATCAAAAGAGCAACTGTCTCAGGAAATGCAGCGTCTCGCTGAAGACATGGAAACCATGGAAATTGGTAGTGACGATTATGAAGCCGCTGCTAGCATAATGAATGACCTAAAAAAGGAATACCCGAACGCTCCTGATACTGTAACCGCAGAAATAGTAGAACCAGTTTTACAAATTGACGAGGAAACCTCTTATGAGTTGCTATCTGCATATGCTGATATGGGGTATCGCCAATTCTCATGGTTAAATGTAATAAACGTGGTGGATGACAGCTTTTGGAATATTCTCACAGTGCATCTCGACCGCGACAGACTCTATCTTAGTTCGACTGATGCTAAAACACGGATGGATACTACACAGTTTACAAAAGACAGCGCATTGGAACTTGCGAACGAAACACTGGCTGCATTAGGAATAGATGGGTTTGCTCCTGTTGCCATAGAGGAAGCTTATGCAGAACAATCCAACGAATATGGATATGCCGTGCATTATCGTCACAGCGTAAATGGTATTTGTGTTGCCGATAGTACTATTCTTGATTTCTCTGGAGAACGAATACCACTATCTGCCCAATGGGGGAGCGACACTATCGATATTAGAGTTGGAAAATCTGGCATTACTGCATTTGAGTGGGAAGAATATGGGGAAATCATAGGAAACCGTTCTTCAAACGTTGAATTGCTCCCGTTTAGTAAAACTTATGAGATTGCCAAGCAGCAACTAAAAAATAAATATGCGTGGATCGAAACGACTGATATAGATTACCATCAAAAGATTTATGTTGATAGAATCGTGTTGGAATACCGCTGTGTAGCTCAGAAAGACTCCCGCGATACATTTCTCTTAGTCCCAGCATGGAGTTTCTATGGTGATATATTATGTGAATATCCAGATGGAACATCTGCGTTGATGTACGAGGGTCGAACGGATATTTGCCATCTTGTTCTAAATGCCATTGATGGATCAGTGATTAGCTGCATAGCGTAACTAACCGAAATCCAACAACATTGCTAAAGTCACCCAAATGATACCCGTACTTAGTGTTATGGTAAAGGACCATCTTTTGTATTAGGAAACGGTCGCATATGAGAGGAACGTAAACCTACAAAAGCAATTCAAACGATTCTCTACTATTACACATCTACTACGAGAACTTTGATTAATGAAGGTGGTGGAATCGACGGTGCCTTTGGAAGCAAAACAGCTGAAGCTGTTGAGTCATTTCAAAGAGTACACGATCTTTCCATGGTTGATGGTAAAGTAGGCCCTGGAACCTGGAGAACGCTTTATAAGGTTCTTGAACATTCTGCTGCAGGAGCTGGCGGTAATGCTTGGAATACATCTACGGCATATCTTTTTAGCAGAACGTATTCCGGCGAAGGGCGAGTAATGATAATTAAAAGAGCAAGAGCAAATGGCGCATGGTATATTAACTCCACTAATCAGATTTTTTATGAAGCATAAATGATTTGATTTTTACTGAGGGTATTGAACAGTGGATTCAATCCCCTCAGTATAGAATTTCAAGCACATCCCAATAAATGATTATTAGGAGGAAGAATAATGAAAAAACTATATTTGTATTATTTAATATTTTTATTGACTACGATCATATGTGGATGTCAAGAACAGCCCAATACTGAGATTATTATTAATAAAATGGAGACAGAACAAAACTTATATAAAGACGCTGAAGAATATACGCCTTATCTTGCTCAAGAAAAATGGAATGAGATTGTTTCTGGAAAAGACGTTACTTATGTTTTTGATGCCGAGATTTGTATTCCAGATGTAAATGCATATCCGATTTATGAAGTACTACCAAGCTTTTTTGAATTTGATAAACTGGATAATATTATTCGTTCTTTGGTTCCAAATCCTCGTATTAAAATAGAAGAAGTAGATTTGCTGACAAAAGATCAAATTCGTATGGAGATGGATTTGATAATTCAGAGCATTAATCTTGTAGATAAAAACCATCCGGAGTTTTCAGAAGAAGAAAAAAACAACTATTTGTCTAGTAGAAATGAAGATCTAGCATATATGCAGGAACTTTATAATAATGCTCCAGAAGAGATTGAAACAAGAGAAATAAAGAGTACTTCTGAAATGCGTTCAGAAACTAGTACTCGTACAAATGTGCGAGTTTACAATGAACAGGATAACCCAGAACTGATATGTGAAATGAACATGACTAAGGGTGACAATAGAGTTGCCACTTTTTCAATATTCCCGTACAAAGCATATGATATAAAATTGCATACTTTTGTCCCAATTGGAGAAATGCCAATTCCTCGTATCGAAATGTCTAAAGAAGTAGCAGCAGAAACTGCACAAGCTTTTGTGGAATATGTTGGGATTAACAATAATTACTCTTTGAATTGTGTTTATGAAGATATGGCATTTTATGATGGGCTGGTTGCAGTATTCACCCCCTCATATTCAGGAATAGAAAGCACATATGCTGTTCCTGCGATACTTCCATATCAATCACAGGATCTGGAGTTTTTCAGGATTTGGCCAGCTGAGGTTGTTTTAGTGTATCTTGATTCGAACTATAATATTTGTCGTTTTGAATGGAAGTACCCCGCTCGGATAGGGAAAATGATAAATGCAAATGCAGAGTTAATGTCGTTTGATTCTGTAAAGGAACAGATAAAAAAATCAATTAAATTGATGAGCCCCGATATGCCATATTGGGATGGAATTGAACATCGACAAATTGTAATTGAACGGATAGAGTTAGGAATAATGCGGGTGAAACGAAGTGGAACTAGCGACGCATATATCTTGCTGCCCGTTTGGGATTGCTTTGGATATTTGATTGATCATTATAGATCACAAGAAGAAAGCGAATATAGGCTCAATGAAAATAATGATGCCATAATCGATGAAAATGATGGTGTTGGTACATTTTTGACTATTAGCGCATTGGATGGAAGCATCATAGATCGTAAATTTGGGTATTAAATATATCAAAAAAGATCAATTTGAATTGATGTTTATATGAGCATTGCCAGTGCAAACACCACCCATTATATGAGGGTCACCGGATCTGGTGTAATTTAAGTGATGGATGTGCAGCAGCACATCCAAGAATGGGTGTGCTGCTGCAATGATAGATCTTAACACTCGTCATTAAAGAGGATGGTGGAAAAGCACAAGCGAAGGAATCCTCAACATGGGGTTCACCCAATAAGGCTTTACTGGCATGCTGGGCTTCCAACTAAATCTATTGTAATAGGAGATACTATTTTGAAGAAATATTTTTTGATTCTAATGTCATTTTTCGTACTTCTTGCATTGTTCGGATGCGTTCCAACACCTGAGGAGGAGTTTATTAAACAAAAGGACAGCAATACTATGCTGGAACAGGCCAAAACAAACGAAAATGGCACAAGGGTTATTGACGTACTTGCTTCTGCGGGAATCAATTCGACCGAGAATAACTCGAATGGAAATCTTCCGATAGAAACTTACCAGTATGAAGCAACGGATTCGACCGGATTTGTGCATTTGAAAGTGGATGCAAAGATCGTTTTGCCGGACGTAGAGCATCTACCCATCGCACGCGTTTCTTCCGTGCCATTTACAGAAGCGGAGGTAGAAGCGTTGTATCGCGCGCTGCAATCCGATACCGTTACAATTGCAAGCGATGGTCCGCTGTTCAAAGGATTTTGGCAACCCACGTTAGATGACCTTGCCAAACAATATCAAAACGGTGTTTATGACGATAAATATGATACCGCAGAAGATGTGATGAAAGCGATGCAAGATGTTATGCAAAAAATGGAAAAGGAGCCGGATAAACCGATTCCGATCAAACCTGATTTTTCTTTTCAAAAACTTGATGATTACTCTTTAACAGCAGAAATAACAGGAGTACGAGAGGACAGATATGTTTCTAGACTCTCGGTACAAAACAACACTGATGCTGATTATATGACAGCATGGGTAGAAGCTGAGTATATCCGTGATATACAACAGTATGGCCTTTTAAATAGATCAATCGAAGCACATTCCATGTCCCGGGGTAGCACGATTTCTTCCAGATGGGGAATGCTCTATGAAAACAACATTCCCATAGTTCCCCCGCAGATAGAAGAATCTATTGCGTTTCGCATGGCAGAGCAAGTGATCGAAACCGCTGAATTGAGGGATTATGTGTGTACTGGAAAATGTGTTACGCCTTTTTATCAGCATTTGGAAGACATTCGGGACGGTTGCCCGGGAAAGTATGAGTTTATTTTTACCCGTAAAGTCAATGGTGCCGCCGAAACATTTATGAATACCGCGATAGCTTGTGGTTCAGAGGAGGAAGCAGTAAGAGCTGAGTGGCCTTATGAGCGCATCCATATCTATGTGGATGATCAAGGCATTTTTGCCTTCCTGTTCTACGGAAAAAGCAAGGTATCGCAGATCATCAATCCGCAGGCGACGATGCTGCCATTTAGCGAGATTCAATCTATCTTTGAAAAGCAGTTTTTGGTTCGATGCGGCGACTATGTTGCGGGTAGAACTGGGGATGGAGAACGGACGTATGAGATCACAGAGGTTCGGCTTGGTCTGCAGCGCATTTTTGAAAAGGATCGTTTGGTAGACGGACTGTTGGTTCCGACATGGAGTTTTTTCGGGACGTATACCGATGAAAAAGGCTTTAAGTATGGCTTGGATGGGCATGATGCATGGTTTACGATCAATGCGGTAGACGGAACGATAATTGATCCATATATAGGGTATTAAAGCGCAAAACGCGCTTAGGAAAGGGGGCGTATAACGATTGCAGAGAAATATCTGTAGTCAGAAGAAAAATGCAGTTCGCCGAAAGAGTGATCAAAACAAACCAACTGACAACAAAAAACATGAAGAAATTTGTAGCTATTATTTTGACGCTGATTATAGTTCTCTCGATTGCATCTTTATCTTTTGCGGATGGCAATATGAATACTCCATATTCGTTAACAAACAAATATGTTTATGGGGGAGCTGGACAAGCAGTCAAAACGAGCCAAATGCGAAGCGAACCGAATTCTCTCGATTTCAAAGCCACAAATATCGTATGGCGATCAGGAATGCAGGAGAGCGACAAAAACCCTAAATTCTCAGGACACTATGCCGGAACTTCAACAAGATGCACCTATATAAAGAACATTGCCGTGAATAAATATCAAAAAGCGACATATACGGGAGGAAGCATCGGCACGATGGTTGATGTTTATATGAGCATTGCCAGTGCAAACACCACCCATTATATGAGGGTCACCGGATCTGGTGTAATTTAAGTGATGGATGTGCAGCAGCACATCCAAGAATGGGTGTGCTGCTGCAATGATAGATCTTAACGCTCGTCATTAAAGAGGATGGTGGAAAAACGATTATGGATTACAAAAAAAGATTGATACGCATAGGAAGCATTCTGTTTTTTGTTGTTTTTATAGGAATTGCGTGCAAAAGAGATATTGTTAAAGTAGACATCACTGATGCGTTTGAACGGGCGGAAATATCATCTGAAGGGCTGCTTTTTCATGCAAATACCCGTCAAAAACAGTTTTCGGATGATGAAATACAGAGTATGATTTATACCGTATCCGGGGATGCTCCGCAGTTATATAAAGCTTATGAAATAGGCAAAGATGAATGGCAACGGATCATTAATGAAGCGCGGAGAGGAGAATCTTTTGAAGCTTCCGTGGATGCATTGCAGGAAAAAGTAAACGCAACAGCAAAAGAAAAGAGTACAGTTTTTCCTACCGTTCTTTCAGATATTGCTGTTGGAATGATGAAAGAGGTTTATTTCTATAACAACGGGAATATTTCCGCTTGTACTTTTATTCGAGGCGGGGATATGTTTGCCTATTTTCGTGATATGAACATGAATGTTTTGGGAGAGGGGCTGTGTCAAAACGGTGTTCAAAATGAAACGCAGGGTAATGCTTATGATTATGAGCATTGGCTCCTTCCGGGCGAACCGGATATTTCTAGAGAGGATGCACTCCATACTGCACAGCATTATTTGGCGGAATTGGGAGCAGACCTTGATTTGTTTTTTGTAGAACCATGTACTGTTTTAAATTATGGACTTATTAAAAGTGTCGGATGGAAATTCGTTTTTACAAGAGAGATAGATGGTTTAAAGTCGCACTTTCGCGACGGTCAATGGTGTACCGTTGAACCAAACGCTTTGCCTATAGTTGGCGCTCCGTGGGAACAGGAAGTTTGCATTATCACAATAGATGGAGAAGGACTTTGCCAAATATGGTGGCAAGGTGCAACAGAAATAATATCTGTTGAAAAGACATCAACAAAAATAGTTCCTTTCAACACTATTCGACAAGATTTAGACGATTGGTTGTGGAAAGTGTATGTAGATAAAGATCATGTTGAACAAACGATGGAAGTGCAAATTACAAATGTTCAATTGGGTATTGCTATGATTGCAGTCGATACTGAATATAAGGAAGGACAGTATATTCCCTGTTGGTACATTGATTTCAAAATACGATGGAATTACGGGAATGGTAGCAGCAGTTGGGAAGATGAGCAAATCATTTTTAGTGCATTTGATGGGAGTTATATAGAACCCCGCATTAAAGATGAAAAGCTAAAAGAACTTTTATAATCGGGATGGAAAAGGAAAAGTCTGCCGATGATTATAAATCGGCAACAGCGTTCCAAGCGGAATCCGATACGACACAGGAGGGGGAAGCCGGAATGAAACGGATCGCGCTTGGCATCCCGGTGAAAGGAAATGGAAATGAGACAGATTTTCGGAGACATAAAGCGAGCAGTATTCGGACGGTCATTTCTGATCGCATTCTTGGGCATGATACTGTGCCTTATGATCGGCGCATTTTCGGATGCGCTTTCCGTGTTCCGCATGGAGGAGGTCCGTGTGATGTACGGCTACCACCGAGAGTTACTGCTGAAAACGCTTTCGAGCGACATCATCCTGTTCGCGGTGCCGATTCTTGCCGCGATTCCCTACACGACCGCGTTTACCGACGATGTGAAGTCCGGGTACTTAAAGCCATACCTCACGCGGACAAGCGTTTCGCGCTATATCCTCGGCAAGGGGATTGGTTCGGCAGTCTCCGGCGGACTTGCGCTGATATTCGGTATCGTAACCGCGCTCGGGATCTTCTTTCTCGTTTTTTCGCCGTTTGAGGTCTACGGCGAATACGCGGTCAAATCGCTGCTCCCGGATATCGTTCTCCGGCTGTTCCTGTTCTTCTTTGCTGGCGCGCTGTGGGCAAGCGTTGGGCTTTTGGCGTCGTCGCTCACGCAGAACGTGTACCTCGCGTACGCTGCGCCGTTCATTTTCTATTACGTTCTGATCATTCTGCAAGAGCGATATTTCCGCACGACGTTCATGCTGAATCCGAAGAACTATCTCACCATGCAGGGCGCGTGGCCCTTGGAGGGCAAGAGCGCGGCTTTAACACTTCTCATGCTTGTGCTGATTTTGCAGCTTGTGTTCTATATGACTGCGCAGACCGAACTCCGCGACGATAAGCGGCAGAAGAAACATTACTTTGCGCAGAACCTTTCGCAAAAACGGCTGATAAAGCGCATCGAGCGTGCCAAGCCGAAAAAGGGAAAGAAGATTCCGGGACTCTATGGGGTTTCTCAGGTCGGCGCGGTCGTGCGGTACAATTTCCGCATGTGGCGCGGCAATGTGCGCATCGTTCTCACGTTCGCACTCGCGTTTATTCTGTGCTTCCTGCTTTCGGACAAGGCGGCGTCGTTTGCGTATGATATGAATACGGCAATGCAGGCGTTTGAGCCGTTTGTGTGGACGTTCGGGGACGCAAATTCCGTGCTGCTCATTTCGCTGCTGCTCGTTCTGCTGTTTGCGGACATTCCGTTTCTGGGTTCGGGCGTACCGTACTATCTGGTGCGCATGAAGCGCAGCACATGGGCGTGGGGGCAGTTGATCTATCTGATTCTTGCCACACTTATCTATATGGTTTTCATCCTGGCTGCAACGACGCTGATCTGTATGCAGAACAGTTTTATCGGCAATATGTGGTCGGAAACAGCGGCGATCCTCGGCTATTCCGGTGCAGGCAAGGCGGTCGCGCTGCCGGCGCTTGTCAAAACGCTTGAGATGTCGCGTCCGTTCCAATGCGCTGCGACGATTTTCCTCCTGATGCTGCTGTACACGCTCGTGCTCGCGCTGCTGATGCTGTTGATGAAACTCCTTCGCGGCAAGAGCGCGGGCGTGGTCGCGGCGTTCGGCTTCTCGCTTTACGGACTTCTCCTAAATCCGGAACTCATCAAGCAGATGTTCAACCTTCCGGACGAGTTGATGTATAAGGCAAACGTCGCGGTCGGCTGGCTCTCGCCGCTCAATCAAGCGACCTATCATATGCACAACTTCGGCTATGATCTTTTACCCCGGCTCTGGCAGACTTACGCGATCTTCGGCGGGCTGATTGCGCTGTTGATGGGGGGCATTCTGCTCGCTATCCGCCGCTATAACTTCATGTTCCTCGGTACGGAACAGTCATAAAGGAGACTATCTATGACAAATGCAATCGAAATACACAATTTGGTCAAGATGTTTGGTCAGGATACTGTATTGAAAGGTATTACCCGAGATTTTGAACGTGGGAAGATCCACGGTATAGTCGGAAACAACGGATCGGGGAAAACCGTCATGTTTAAGTGTATCTGTGGCCTTCTGCAGCCAACATCGGGAAGGGTCATCGTAGACGGGAAGGAAATCGGATGGGATGTAGACTTTCCAACCGATATTGGTATCATCATTGAATCTCCCGGTTTTCTACCGCAATTGTCAGGGCTTAAGAACCTTGAGATTCTTGCAGGATTGCGTAAAAAGATTGGGCTCAGACAAGTTGCGGATACCATCCGCCGCGTTGGGCTGGATCCGCTTTCGCCAAAACCTGTAGGGAAGTACTCGCTCGGCATGCGGCAGCGCTTAGGCATAGCACAAGCGATTATGGAAGAACCGAGCCTGCTGATTTTGGATGAGCCGATGAACGGTCTGGACAAGCATGGCGTTGCCGAAATGCGCGCGTTGTTTAAGTCTCTTGCAACGGATGGGCGTACGATTCTTCTTGCCAGCCATAACATTCAGGATATCGAGGAACTGTGTGATACGGTTTGTGAGATGGATGCAGGCGAAATGACAATGATCAAAACATAAAAGGCAAAAGAAAAAGTCCCCGTAAACAATGAGCCGGGAAGCCCAATCACAAAGTGATGGCGTTTGCAGGGACAAGATTAGTATAACAAAACCCGGCGATAAGTCAAGCGAGGAGACGAATGTTAAACGGAACACGCATGCGAAGAAAGAAAAACAATAGGCGGACATATTGGTGGATCATTGGTACAGTTGCTGTAGCCTGTGTTGCGCTTTGTTCCAAAACTGCTTATGCAAACAATGGCGACTCTGCACCTGAAGGAGAGGGAATTGTAGTCATTACAACCGCAGAGCCAACGCAGACACCGAAACCTGCAGCGGCAGATCTGATTATCGACAGCAACAATCTTTACGAAGGGATGGCACGTACCTATCGGCAAGGATACTCGCCGAGCATGGAAAATGGTGTTGTTTCTATTGTCTTGCCTTTGATTGCGACCAATCCGCTTGCTAATGACACGCTGATGGCAGGTATGAATCTTGGTAGTGTTAGCGGATCTCCGTTTGTATACGGCAGTTACCAACAGCGGGTCGCTCTCAGTACGCAGAAGATTAACAATGGAAAAGATACCATTGCGGCATATTACATCCGCTTCGATGTTGCCCTGAATGATCAAAGGAAAAATGGCGTTTATCCTGTTGAAATTGATGTTACAGCCAATGATCTAGCCGGGAATACGATTAAAAAGACTTTCTCTGTATATGTAACCATTGGAGATGAGAAAGCAACACCGCAACCAACAGATCCACCTCAACAAAGTTCAGGAAGCAGTGGGCCAACCGCTTCAAAACCTGTGCTCATGGTTACAACCTGTACAACAAGCGCGCAAACAATTGCTGCAAACGATAGCTTTACTACAGATATCATAATAAAAAATGTTGGTCGACGCACAGCGCACAATATTCGTGCCACAGTTTCGAGCGATGATGCGAATATCATTCTGCTGAATGATCATAGTGCGCAGTACAAGCAAAGTTTAAAAAGCGGAAAAGAAGCGGAATTTTCCTTTGAAATGCAGGCACTGCCTATGGCGCTTGCAGGTTTGCACACGATGACAATAACGCTTACATATGAAAGCACGGATAACGTTTCTTTTACTGAAACTGCAATTTTCCGTGTTACGGTGGAACAGCCCGTTTTTTTTTCATATGATGAAATCAAGCTGCCTGAAAAAATCACATCGGGAGAGTCTTTTTCCCTTCCTGTTTGTGTTTACAATACCGGGCTTACACCTATGTATAACGTAAAATGCACCTTGGATGTTCAAGGGCTGATTGCAGCTTCTGCATATCTCGGAAATCTGAGCCCGCAACAATCTTCTGACAAGATGATGTCCGTATTTGCAACGACCATAGATTCAACAACCCGATATGGTACCACATACGGATCAGCCAGCATTTCTTATGAGGATGCGCAAGGAACGGAATACAAAGAGGTTGTTGAATTAAAAATTGAAATACTCGAGCCGCCGAAGCAAACGGATGAAGAAAAGCTAAAAGAACAAGAAAAGGCAGAAGAACAAGAAACACTTTCGCAGTGGTGGGTTTCGCTGTTCTTTGGGTTTGCCATTATTGCGGTATTGGTTGCGATGATAATCGTCTACAAATTTGCAAGATTAGCAAGAATGAGATGAACAATCTAATTATGATTAGCAAAAGCCGGACGCAGGACGCAGAGCAATGCCGCCGATGGAGGACGTCAGATGGAGAACAATCGAAAAAGCTCGCTATGGATTCATTGCCCGATTTGCGGAGGAAAGACAAGGACAAAAGTGTACAAGTCTACCGTACTGATTAATTTTCCGCTGTTTTGCCCCAGATGTAAAAAAGAGACATACATTGACGTCGTGCAATTAAAAATGGTGTTAAGCAAATGAGCCGGACACTATAAGTGCAGAGCCTGCTTCTCCAAACACAAGGAAAAGCAGGCTTTTTTCATTCAATGGTTATGGCGTTTTTATCCCGCAAAGCAGCAAGAACGGACTTAAGTACTGGTATCATAGTAGCAGCTTCTTCTTCGCTGCAATCCTCGATCAGCAGCCGGAGCTGGCTGATAGCGGGGCCTTCCCGTTGCATTTCGGGATAAAAGATCTCCTTTGCATCGATCTTCAGGACACGTACCAATGGATATAGGACTTCCATCTTGGGATTGCCTTTAGAGTTCTCAATATTCAAAACGGTGCGGACATATCCACATCAATAGACTCGGCAACTTCGCTTTGTGTGAGATCCAATTTCATACGGGCACGCCGAACAGCATCTCCCAGCGCATTGGAATAATCGGGCATTGCAACTCACCTCAGATATATTCTACAATGCACCTCCTTTCGATTGTATTCATCGAAGCCCATCTCTTTTATGTACTGGAATGCATCAATAAGGAAATTGCTATGGGAAGAGATGGTGCAACCGCTGAGCGCTATGGTGCAGTGTATTTCAATGTACTGTACAGAGTAACTATGTCCAAATAGCAACATCACAATTCACATGTTTTGTTTTGCCCGACTGGTTTTTCCTGCCGGGTATTTGTTTGCTCCAAATCAGAACCCGTTGTCGTTCGCCACCCTCCCCAATTTGATTTTTCGCATCAAAAATCGAATTGGAGGTTCATTATGATAGAAATCAATCTTCGGGAATTCTACCCGGAATGTTATAGAAGCGATTACTTTGTGGAGGTGCCGGATGAAGTAGCAGAGCTCCTGATCCTGCTCAGGCGGCACGAACAATCCCAGCGCAGGCGCATTTATAAACACAAAGCGCATTACTCTCTGGACATCTATAAGATCGTGGAGCGGGAGACTGTGCTAAAAAGCCCCTCTGCGGAGGAAGTATTTGAACAGCTTGCGGAACAGGAACAGCTTTATGATGCAATAATGGCGCTTACGCATAAGCAGCGTACTCGCCTATATGCACACTTTTTCCTTAACATGAGTTATACCAGAATTGCAAAGCAGGAAGGTGTTGATGTCACTTCAGTGAGGGAATCGATTCAAAGTGCCATAAAGCAACTGCAAAAAAGAATCCATCTTTTTTGATCTGCCACCCCCAAATTCTACTGAAAAAGGTCACGAATAGTAGAAGGATATTTTCTTCTCGCCCTTTGACAACCGCATACAGAGTATTTCAGGTACATAATCCGTGCGGCTCAGATGAGCAAGCGGCAAATGGAGCGGCGCGACGATGGCAACAGCCGAAGCGACAAACGCAATTCATTGACCTGCCCCTGGCAAGGCGGGCGCGATGACACGCACGGAGGATAATGATACTTTCTCACGACCCCGCACGGACTTGACGGGGAGCCCCTGCCGTATTCGCTAGCTATATGCAGCGGTACGGCAGGGCTATGACGAAACAGCCGGTTTCGGCCTGAAATACCTTTCTTTTCGATAGCATAGGACAAAACCCTCGGTTCGTATCTATACCAAGGGGGTGTTTTCTTGAACGAACTGACCATTGACTGGAATAGTATTGTGAAATCGAAAGAACAGCTTCAAGGCGTTATGATTGAAGCTTTATATAAGCAAGGGTTGCTCACGGAAGAGCAGCGGCAAAACCTCCGGCAGATCTTACGCTGTGACATCTTGGACAACAGCGAAAGGAGCTGATACTGTTTAGGCAACAACATATATCGGAGGCGCATATGTACAAAAATATAGAAGAAATCAGGACGGCGCTGTTCTGTGGAAAGCGCATCTATGACATTCCCTTGCGCGTGACATTCTATGGCCGCGTCAGTACCGATGAGGATAAACAACTCAACTCACTGGAGCACCAGATCGCCTATTTTGAAAGCAAGATCAAGAGCTGCGAAAAGTGGGAGTATGTTCCGGGCTATATAGATGAGGGCATTACAGGGACCAGAGCCGATAAGCGCCCACAGTTTTTGAAAATGGTACGGGATGCAAAGGCGGGGGCTTTTGACCTTATCCTGACAAAAGAGGTTTCCCGCTTTGCCCGGGACATCGTGGACTGTGTTCAGACGGTGCGGGAGCTGCTTCGATATGATGTGGGCGTGCTGATCGAGGATATCAACCTCAACACCATGGATAAGGATGCGGAGTTCCGCCTCTCTATCATGGCTATTGTTGCCCAGGAAGAAAGCCGCAAGACCTCGGAACGGGTAAAGTTTGGCTATCGACAGACCATGAAAGAGGGCAAGCGCCACGGTGCGACACCGCCCATCGGATATCGCTTTAATAATGAAAATAACGGATACCATGTGGATGAGCAAAAGTCAAAGCTCGTCCGCTTTGTATTTGAGGAATACGCAAAAGGCGAGCTGGGAACTCGCCGCATTTCAGAGCTACTGGTGCAAAAAGGCTTTTTGAATGATGCTGGCAATCCCTACAATCCATCCACCATTGAACGAATGATACGCAACCCGGTCTATCTTGGATATATCGTCAATGGCAAAACCTATAAACCACACTATCGCGAAGATAGAAAAGTTGCTATTTCTCGTGACCAATGGCAGCTCCATTATGATCCAATTCGTGTTCCGCCACTGGTCAGCGAAGAAGTATGGGAGAAGGCCAATTATGTGCTGGGAGAACGCAGCAAACGTTTGGACGGCGTGGATTGTTCCGGAAAAGACGCAACAGGGCTTGGCAAATATGCCTATTCCAATCGAATCGTATGTGGTGACCATGGCTGCGGCTACCATCGTTCCACATCTCGATGGACGGTGGACGGAGTGCAGAAGCGAGTGGAATACTGGCGCTGCTGCCTGTATAAGAAGTATGGCCGCAAGCAGTGCGAAGCGCCGATTTTGTATAAACGGGATTTGGATGAAATCATGCGCAAACTGTTCTCTACCTTGATTCCGTTATTGAAGGATGCCTGCGGTTCGCTCCATGGTGCGCTGGCGCAGGCTTTGGAGGAAAAGCAGACGGAAGATATCCCGGAATTGGAACGACAAATCGTTGTCTTGGAGCAGAAGAAAAAGAAGCTGTTGGATGGCTGGATGAACAGCGTGGTGTCGGACAGCGATTATCAGGATATGCGTAAAAGGCTGGAACAGCAGATCGAGGAGCTGAACGAGAGAAAGTCGCAAAGCAAAAATGCATCTGCAGAACCGAATGTATCCGCAGCATCCTTTGCTATTATGCAAAAGGCCATCAGCAATACAAACTTGGATTCGGAAGAAATGCTGGATGAACTGGTGCGCTGCTTTGTCAATAAAATCGTGGTAAAGCGTAAAGAGGACGCTGAAGTATCGGGAAAGAAGGTTCCCTATATGCTTGAGATATGGCTGCAAAACGCCCAAACACCGGCAAATTTTGATTTAGCCCAATGTGCGCGCACACATCGGAATCCGGTCCGCCGTACTGCGCCATGAGCAGCTTTGCCATGCGCGGGTCCGGCTTGGTAATATTGACGGGGTATACCAACTGTTTCTGATAGATCCACATACGTCTTGCCTCCTTACAGATCCCAGGGCCACTTCTGATAGACCCAGCTGCCAACATCCGTAGGAGACTGGCCGAAGTTCATCAGAGGTCCGTACTGTGATTCATACTTTGTGATGAGAAGCTGCAATTTTTCCGAGTAGGCGAGATAGTCGGCCTGTGCGATCGCATCATCCGGATGCGTATCGAGATAGATCCGCAGTTCGATACATGCAAAACGCGCCTCGCGGATTTTTTCAAGCAAAGCCTTTTCTGTCGATTCCATCAGCAGCACCCCCCAACATAGTCGCTGACGAGTTCCGGGAACAAGGTGCCGTGTCTGAGCGCTTCCGCGGGACAGAAACCGGCGCGGTATTCCTGGATCGGGAAATACACGGTCACGAGCGCGCAGCCGCAACCGCTTTCCGTGGAACATGCGTTGCCCTCGACGGCTCCTGCAACGACAATGTTGTCCGCCGCAAGCGGATCGATCGCCGGGCACGGACTGTCAAAACAGCAGCCGTCAGCAGTGAAATTGTTTTGCACCATAGCTTCATCCTCCATAGGTTTTACTGTATTCTATGAAATCACAGCGGGAACGGTGCAGCGGTGTGTTCACAACCATTATGAGGACAAGAGCGTGCGGAATGAAGAGCCTGCGGAAAACCGCGGCATAATAAGAAGAACCGCCGATCCGATTGGATCGACGGTCCTTTTGAAAACAGTTGAAAACGATTATCTCTTGGAGAACTGCGGCGCACGACGGGCTGCATGGAGGCCGTACTTTTTGCGCTCTTTCATTCTCGGGTCGCGGGTCAGATAACCGGCCTTCTTCAGCACACCGCGAAGTTCGGGCTGCGCGACAAGCATTGCACGGGAAATGCCGTGACGGATCGCGCCGGCCTGGCCGGTCGTGCCACCGCCGTAGACATTGACGCGGACATCGTACTTGCCGAGCGTGTCGGTGAGCACGAGGGGCGCGCGGACGATCATCTTCAGAGTCTCGAGACCAAAGTAATCGTCAATGTCACGCTTGTTGATCGTGATGTTGCCGGTGCCGGGGAGCAACCGAACGCGGGCGACGGATTTTTTACGTCTGCCGGTGCCAAGATACTGTGTCATAGCCATGTTCGTTTCCTCCTCAATTATTTGAGCACGAGCGTTTCGGGCTTCTGCGCGGCGTTGTTGTGCTCGGGGCCTGCGTAAACGCGGAGCTTTTTGAGCATCTGCCGGCCGAGAGGGCCCTTCGGCATCATGCGGCGAATGGATTCATAAACGGCAAACTCCGGCTTTTCCTCGAGCAGGTGACGGTAAGAGGTCTCCTTGAGGCCGCCCGGATAACCAGTGTGGTGACGGTACATTTTCTGATCGAGCTTCCGACCCGTCATGCGGACTTTTGCGGCGTTGACGATGATCACATGGTCGCCGGTGTCAACATGGGGGGTAAAGATGGGCTTGTGCTTACCTCTGAGAATGGCTGCTACCTGAGAAGAGAGACGGCCGAGGATCATGTCTTCGGCGTCCACGACGTACCAGTTGCGCTCAACGGTTTCGCCCTTAGCCATATAGGATTTCATGGCGATTCCTCCAAAACGTAATTTAATCAAAGCCGTGCCTATCTTCGCAGAAGCCTCCGGGGCTGTGGCGGACATCCGCACAAAATCGCACATCGAATAGTTTATCAAAAGCCACGGAGCGTGTCAATGCCAAATCCAGAGAAATTCGCTTATTTTCGGACTTTTCGCGATGTTTTTTCGGCGGGAAACGCTTCGAAAGCCGGAGCGAGCAGAGCAGCTTTTGTATAGCAGAGCGCGAGCGTTGCATACTAAGAGGCAAAGGAGCGAATGCGAAAAAATGGAACGGCGCAGGGTCATGTTCTGTATCGGGATCGCGCTGCTGCTCGTCGGCGCGGTGCTGTTATTCCTGTTGGTCACGCGGCCGCGCGGACTGGACGGCAACGGGCTCACCTTTGTGGAAGGGATCGTAGAAAATGCAAGGACGAGATAGAATGAAGCGACCGGTCGCCATGCTGCACGGCGGCGGCGGCGAGAACGCCCCGGCGGATCGGGAGACGCGCAGACTCGCGTACGACGCGACGCGTGAGACAAGGGAGTAATGCGAATGGAACGCTTTAATGCAGAACGGTATCAAAGCGAGGTCAATGCGCGAATGCCGCGCAGCAAAACGTTTCGCGCCTGCCTGCGCGCCTTTTGGACGGGCGGCTTGATCTGCGTGATCGGGCAGCTCGTTTCGGATACGCTGCAATACCGGTGCCGCTTGCCGGAGGAGCCGCGCGCGGCCGGTACGGCCATCGTGATGGTATTTCTCGGTGCGTTTCTGACGGGGATCGGCGTATACGACCGCATCGGAGAATATGCCGGAGCGGGCTCGGTCGTCCCGATCACGGGGTTTGCGAACTCCGTTGTCTCGCCCGCGATCGAGTTTAAGCCGGAAGTTCGCTGTATAATTGGGATAGTCAGAGAAAACCGCAATCGGTGAGTATCAGGACTGAATCCGACAAAATATGCTGGGAAGGAGGTACTTGAAGCGGCTATTATCCCGCATGATTTCAGCCTGCCACAGAGCCAGATGGATGTAGCTGATCCATCTGGCTCATTTTATTTTCCGATACTTTTATAACACGGGAGGAAGTACCATGCAACAGGGCGTATTATACTTTGAGGGGCAAACAGAACGTATGGATATCCGTTTTGAGAACAAGGAAATCTATGGCGGCCTGCACTGCGGAACTGCAATGGAGGTCTTGATAAATGACGAATGGATACCCACTCGCATTGAGTATGGTCGGTCACAAGATCTCTGACATCACCGAAAAGGTTTATACTCAAAGAGAATTTGAGTGGCTGAAAGACGAAATCGAAAAAATAAAATAACTTGTAAAAACAAAGAAAAGCCTCCCCGAAGTGAGAATACCAACAAAGGCACTCAGCACAACGAGGAGGCCGACTTTGTGTAGGAACATAGGTATAGGGGTAGTGTAGAAATAATGCACGAATTACCTACATTTCTCGACATTTATCCACTTCTAACTACTCTGAAAACAGCGTAATTACAGGGTTTTGGAAGCGGTTCGATAGCGGTAAGTTTCTATTATGTAATTAAAAACATTACTTTAAGGCCTGACTTTTGGATTTTGATATGCTAAGCTGTAACCGTGGCAGGGGCTTGCACTCAGGCTTTCAGTACTTCGGAAGAGCTCCCGGAGTTAGACTCTCCCCGCGGGAGAGAAACTGTTACGGATTTGCGCACTGAGCGATCCATACGGTGCAAGCCACAACTGAACTCATTGGCCGGAAAGCTGCTTTGATGACAGGAACGTGCTCGGTATATAGAAACCGACTTTGCCGTCCTTGGTTTTCATGCAGTTTCCCGGCCTTTCTCTATATCCTGACGGAGGTGAAAGGACCGTGAAACACAAGAAAAAGAAGAAAGGAATCAACCCGTCCGCCATGCGCTGCCAGTATTGCGGCGGCACCGTTGTGCTGCGCTCCGCAGACGGCATCTACCATGAGAACCACAGCCATATAGACCTTTGCTCCTAGTGTTCCTTATAGATCATCCACCAGTGCGGTGCTCTTGGCGTAGGCGGTGCTGCGCGCCTCAAAGAAATCCGTCTTGACCATGTTGGCGTCGGCGTACTGGCTGACCCATGCCATGCTCTCAGGCTCACTCTCATAGCCGGGATACAGCGCCGGATACCCGAGGCTTGTCCAGCGGAGATTGCCGAGGTAGCGGATATAATCTGTGACCATCCGGCGGTTCAGCCCCGGCACCTCGTCCCCGATGACATAATGCCCCCACGCGATCTCCTGTTCCACGCCCTCCAGCATCATTTCCCGAAGCGCCTGCACGTTTTCCGCCGTGAACAGCTCCGGCTGCTCCTTCTGTAGCTCCAAAATAATGTTGCGAAACAGCCACAGGTGGGTGTTCTCGTCCCGGTTAATGTAGCGGATCTCCTGCGCCGAGCCGGGCATCTTGCCGTTGCGGGAGAGGTTGTAAAAGAACATGAAGCCGCTGTAAAAATAAATACCCTCCAAAATGAAGTTGGCCATCATCACGCGCAGCAGCGTAGGGGCGTCCTTCTGCTCCTGGAACTCGTTGTAGCAGTCTCCGATGAAGGTGTTGCGCCGCAGAAGGTGCTCGTCGGTCTTCCACTGGTAGAGGATGTCGTTCCGCTCCACGGGGGAGCAGATGGTGTCGAGCATATAGCTGTAGCTCTGGGAGTGGACGCACTCCTGAAACGCCTGAATGGACAGGCAGAGATTGACCTCGTTGGCGGTAATATACGCGCCGATGTTGGGTAGATTCGCCGTCTGGATGGAGTCCAGAAAGACGAGAAAGCTTAAAATTTTGTCGTAGGCCGTGCGCTCGGCCGGCAGCAGGCGGGGATAGTCCTTCACATCCTGCGAGAGATTGATCTCCTCCGGAATCCAGAAGTTGTTCATGGCCTGCCGGTACCAGTCGCTGACCCACGGATACTTCATGTTGTTGAAGTCGTTGAGGTTTGTTGTGTTGCCGCCGATCATACGCCGCAGGCGCACGTCGATGTCACCCTCCGGATTAAAAAGTGGCTTTTTCTTCAGTTCTACCATGGTACTGCTCCTCCCTATGACGCGCAGCTTTCGCAGTCCACCACCTCAAGGGACTTGCTGCGGATGTAGTAGATCGTCTTGACGCCGCTGCGCCACGCATCCAGATACAGTGCCAGTACCTGCCGCATGGTGTAGTCGTTGGTGATATACAGGTTCATGCTCTGCGCCTGATCGATGTGCCGCTGGCGCACGCCTGCGACCCGTACCGACCAGCTTTGGTCGATGAGGTGAGCCGCCTTATAGTACCACCAGGTATCCAGCGACAGCTCCGGAGCCACGCGAGGCAGGATGCTGCCCTTTTTCTCCTCTAAAAAGAAGCGCCTCATGACCGGGTCGATCCCAGCCGTAGTGCCGGAGAGGATGGAGGTGCTGGAGGTGGGAGCGATGGCCAGCAGGTAGGCGTTGCGCATCCCCTGCGCCGCCACCGTTTCGGCCAGTGCCCGCCACTTTTCGGAGGTGTAGCCCCGCTTCTCAAAATACGCGCCGGTCTGCCAGCCGCTGCCCTCGAACAGCGCATAGCAGCCCTTTTCCCGTGCCAGTGCCGTGTCCGCCCGGATGGCGGCATAATTGATGCGCTCAAACACCGCGTCGGCGAAGGCGAGATGCTCCTCGCTCTCCCAGCGGATGCCGCGCTTTGCCAGCATGTGGTGATAGCCGCTGACGCCAAGGCCGATGCTGCGGTATTTGTGGTTTGTGAGCCGGGCGTATTCCAGCGGGTAGAAGTTGAGGTCGATGACGTTGTCCAGCGCGCGGATGGCCGTCTCCACCGTACGCTCCATGTAGGCCTCGTCCTCCACGGGAAGATTTCCGAGGGAGAGGCTGGCTAGATTGCAGACCACGAACTCGCCGGGGCGGGTGGCCGTTACCACCACCGTATCGCCGTTCTCCGTCTGCACCGAGGTGCTGATATGCTCGATGGGCGCCATATTCTGGGCGATCTCCGTGCAGAGGTTGGAGCAGTAGATCATGCCCGCGTGGCCGTTGGGGTTCATGCGGTTGACGGCGTCCCGGTTAAATGCGAAGGGTGTGCCGGTTTCCACCGCTGAGCGCAGCACCAGCCGCACGATGTCCTTGACGGTGACGGTGCGCTTTTCGATGCGGGGGTCACTGACGCAGTCCAGATACCGTTTCTCCCACTCCTCGCCCCAATAGTCCTCCAGCGCGTAGCCCTTGACGGTGAGGATCTCATGCGGACACATGAGCTGCCACGGCGCGTCAAGATTTTTCTCCGCCAATTTCCAGAACAGATCGGGATAGCACACGGCAGGAAACACGTCGTGCGCCTTCATGCGGTCGTCGCCGTTGTTGGTGCGCAGCTGCAAAAACTCAGGGAGATCCTTGTGCCACGCATCTAAGTAGACCGCCACTGCGCCCTGCCGCATGCCCAGCTGATCCACGGCAACGGCAGTGTCGTTCACCAGCCGGATCCAGCGGATGACGCCGCCCGCCGCCCCCTGAAAGCCCCGAATGGCGCTGCCGGTGGCCCGTACCTTGCCAAAGTACAGCCCCATGCCTCCACCGAACTTGGACACCTTTGCAAAATTGTCAACGGAGCGGTAGATGCCGTCCAGACTGTCCGGCACCGTGTCGATAAAGCAGCTGGAAAGCTGGTGATGGGGCTTTCGCGCGTTGGACATGGTGGGGGTGGCCATGGTGACCTCCATGCGGCTGAGCATATCGTAAAACCGCCTGACCCAGTCCATGCGGCCGGAGGCCTCGTTCATGGCAAGGTGGAGCGCGATGCCCAAGAACATCTCCTGCGGCGTTTCCAACGGCTCACGGCTGCGGGACTGGATGACGTATCGCTTGAGCAGCAGGTCAAGGCCGGAATAGGTGAACAGTGTGTCCCGCTCCGGGCATAGAAAGCCCTCCGCAGTGTCGATCTCCTCACGGGAATAACGGGCGAGGATATAGTCGCCGTACAGCCCCTTATCCGTCAGATAGCGGAGCTTTTCATACAGGCCTTTCACACCGCGTTCTGTCCACCGCGAGGCATTGCGCTTGGAAAAGGTGTGATTCAAAAGCCGTGCCGCGATGAACTCCCATTTGGGCGCCTCCACCGTGGTCAGCTCCACCGCCGCCTTGGTAAGGGCTTCCATTTTCGCTTCCATGGTCATGGCGGGCTTGCAGAAGCTCTCAAATTTCAGCTGCAAGGCGCTGAGGGGGTAAACCTCTTCCTCGAAATCCTTCTGGATCTGCCGCAGGAGGTCCTCAAGGGCATCATCCTCCACCTCGCGGGCGAGGTCTGCGCGGACGCGGCGCAGGGCGGCGCGCTTTTCACGGTACAGGATATATGCCTTTGCCACCTCATAGTGTCCGCACTCCATGAGTACGCGCTCCACCTCGTCCTGTACGCGTTCCACGGTCAGCCCACCGTTTTCCGGCAGGCGCTTGAGGACGACCGACAGCATTTCATCGAGCGCCCAGGCGTCTATCTCCTGCGCTTGTCCGGAAAATGCCTTTTTCATGGCGTTCAGGATCTTTTCTTCTTGGAACGGGACAACTTCGCCCGTTCGTTTTCTGATATTCATCGGCGACCTCCTTTACATTAACCATCAATTTGCTCCATAACATCAAAATGGTTTTTCTCATACCGGATAAGCCCGTCCCGCCGCATGAGGGACAGCTCGTTGGAAAGCGCGCTGCGCTCTACGCTGAGATAATCCGCCAGCTGCTGGCGGTTGTAGGGAATATCAAAGGAATAGCTGCCGGTGCGCTTGATACACTCCGAAAAGTAGGACAGCAGCCGCTTTCGAATGGACTTGGGGCCGGTGTGCAGCACCCGGCGGGAGAGCTGCAAATTTTTCTCCGAGCAGAGCGTCAGCAGGTTCCGCACAAGCCGTACATGGCGCGGGCAGACATTGGCGCAGGGCTCCAGTACGCGCCTGATATTCAGCAGCAGTGCTTGCGTATCCTCGGCGGCGGTCACGTTGACCATCAGCGGCTCGCCCGGCACGCAGGCGTACGCCTCCGCAAAGACGCCGCCGGGGCCGATGCTGCTCAGGACGCTGTTATTGCCCCACACGTCACCCATCTCAATGATGACCCGGCCGGAGAGCACCACGCCGATCTGCTCCGTGGCAGTCCCCTCCGGGAAAATAATCTCGCCCTTTTGAAAGGCGTGCTCCTTCGCGTGCAGGCAACCGAGCATTTCCTCAATGTCCGACGGCTCCATTCCGCGAAAAAGCCGTGTGTTTGCTAAATTGATCTGCATATTTTTTGCCTCCATGTTGGTGTACCAACGGACTTTCATAAATTATGATAGTAAAATAAAATCACAAAGTCAAGAGAAACCGCAAGGAGGCATCAAAATGATTCGAAGGATCATCCGGATCGATCAGGATAAATGCAACGGCTGCGGCGCCTGCGCCGAGGCCTGCCACGAGGGCGCCATCGCCATGGTGGACGGCAAGGCGCAGCTGATGCGGGACGACT
>ENA-OUQO01000115-OUQO01000115.1-human-gut-metagenome-genome-assembly--contig:-NODE-115-length-38511-cov-19.800991_pt1 | contig 38511 bp, 33 predicted proteins | sample MGYA00237944_ERZ548825 | MGnify/ENA primary metagenome ERZ548825 (study PRJEB26490, sample SAMN05194700) | human gut metagenome | biome: terrestrial biome; feature: human-associated habitat; material... | reverse complement strand
GACTAAGCGTATAAAGAAATTATATTATGACAGAGAACAGTACATAGAAGATGTATTTCACAAAATAAGCAGAAAGATAGTAGATTTGCTTATAAATTCCGAAGTGACAAAATTAATTGTAGGCTATAATAAGGGATGGAAACAAGGAGTAAACATGGGAAAAAGAAACAATCAGAAGTTTACTCAAATCCCTTTTGCGAGATTAATCAGTTACATGGAATACAAATGCAAATTGGCAGGAATAGAAATAGTTACGCATGAAGAATCCTACACTTCGAAATGCGATTCGTTAGCTTTTGAAGCGATAGGAAAACATGAAAACTATTTGGGAAAGAGAAAGAAAAGAGGACTATACCAGTCCTCAACAGGAAAACTCATTAATGCTGATGTGAACGGAGCGTTAAACATTATGAGAAAAGTAGTCGGTGATTCCTGTGGATCTATCCAAAGGATAATCGATAGAGGGTTATTGTTTAACCCAGTAAGGATTAAGAGTGTGTTTTAATGAATAAAATACACTCATAAACTTATAAAGAAATATAATATATTTTATTAAATTTAATATTTTTCAAAACATGGAAGATTTTATTGGTAAGTACAATGGAGGTCAAATAGACAGTAGGCTTGATAAGGTCAAGGATATGGTTGGTGCCACGGCGTCCGGGGCTGGCGCTGCGGGATTGGTGCCGGCTCCCGCAGCGGAGAAGCGTACAGCCTTTCTTCGTGGTGACGGCACATGGCAGGATATAGATGTTCATGAGCCGGGCTTCTTGGGCGATAATCTCGATAGCGAGGATGATTTTAGAACTATATTATTTAATTTGGGCTTTGATAAGGAATTTACCCTTACCAAAGCGAAATATGATATAATAGCTTCTAAATGTGAGGTTGATATACCAATTCAATATCTTTTATCCGGAACATCATCGACGTATGGGGTTGGGGACTTGATATTAATTAAGGATTCATCCGGGAATATTCAAGCCATGTTGCGCTCTGGATGCAATACGGGAGCTGGGACCATTGTATCTTATCATGTAATGATCAATATATCCAGCGACCTTACCCATACGTCCAATGTCACCAGTCATACCGTACAATCGGTGTCTAGCCAAACCAAGGACATATCCTTAACGATTGGTGGTGACCCAGTCGGAGATAACAGGGCCATCAACTTCTCTACGGCCGGTACAGGAACCAAGGCTTTGATGGATAATGGGAAATATAAGGAGGTGCAAGCTAGGGGTGATATTGAGAACGCGTTTTTAGATACTGTTTTTCATCTAGCGTCCAATCAACCTTCTACTTTAACCCAAGATCAGTATAATACTATAAAATCGTTGTTTGGTAGTAACCCTACGTCTAATATCAGGATGATAAAACCTAGCGATTCTTTTGTGGAATTGGTAGGTGAATTTCTTATCAATGATTTGATGGTTTTTAATGATCAAAGGAATGATTGTATCACTATTTACATCAGCGGTTCAAATACCATTCTTGGTATGGGACTTATGGATATATCTATTTCTGTTTATCCTAATCTAAGTGTTGGATATATTCATTCTAATTCAAATGTTGCTGCATCAAATGATTCCGAGATAGTTCTTGTAAATTCTTTGAAAAATACTGAAGAGAATATAGATTTTGATAATCAACTTCATCTTAAGATGAAAGGTAAGGGTGATAAGGCCTTGATGGATGATGGGACTTATAAGGAGATAGGTTCTTCTGGAGTGGATATCTCAAGTTATATTTTAGAAGGAATTGATTTTAAGAAAAATACTACCAAGGAAGGTTTCGATAAGATAAAAAGCTGTATTATTAATAAACAGCATATGTATGTGTATTATAAAGTCGAAATGGGTGGCGATGTAGCCGCTTTTACAAGTGATGTTATAACTAATTTTTTGTATGGTAATATATCCTTGGTTATGGTTGATTTTTCGAATATTGAGTTGAAACAAGTAGTAATAAATTCGAGTGATTATAATATAACCGTAACAAAAATTTAATGTTATGATTCAAAAAAGGAAGGTTACCAAGAACTCAGGCAAGTGTCCCAAGTCGGGGTGCATAAAGAAAGTAGGAAGTGACTGGAGAGTGGTTAGTAACAAGACCGGAAAGTTATGGCCGGCTAAGTACAGGTCGAGGGATTCGGCTAAGAAAGCTCTAGCGGCTTATCACATGCATTGAAAAGCGTAGGCGGGTAGGTGATATGAGTCATGTACCCGCCTGATGTTTTAATCCGCATCTGATTATACCTATCTTTGTAGAAAACGTTATTTATGGCTAAGAAAGATAAAAAAGAGGAAATCCCTTCATGGATAAAGGATTTGTATAAGGAGGATCTTGATCGTGTTGTAAGAGGTGAGCGTCCCATGTATTTTAGGGGTATGAATGATGATCCTTTAAAGAACGTATCCCCGGAGTTTGATATCCTTAGTGGAGGAGCTGCTGTTAAGGGTATGAATGGGATAAGAGGTGCGTTGTCTCCGTTGAATAATGGCATGGGTAATTATAATTTCAGCATTAGGGGTATAAATAAGAAGATAGGCGAGCTGGTTGATGAGGCGGGATTGTATTTGCCTGAGAAATTAAGACCTATATATCAGACTGTGGTGGATGCTATGTCGAGTTCCAAGGATAAGGGGTTGGGTCATATCACGCAGCCGTTGGCCAACGCCCTGTACCCTGCGGACGAGCGGCGGAACCGGCGTCTGGACGGGGAGCATCCCGTTGGTTATGTGGATGCCATAGACGGCATATGGCCTAGGGAGAAATACGGTCTTTGGGGAGAGAAGATAGAGGAGAAACAGGATGGAGGTGAGATTGACAAGGATAAACTTATAACCCTCATCAAGAGCAGCGATGCCAATTTCGCTAGGAGGTTAAGGGATGAGAAAAGGAAAACCATACCTGACTGGGAGGTCGATGGGAATGTCGCCACGCATAAGCTTGGCTACGCTGGCGTGGATGGTCGGTATGTGATATATCCTTCGGTCAGGGAGATAGATGGTGAGTTATACGACTTCACTGATCCTAAGAATAATAGGGGTGAGTGGGACGCTCTTGAAAGTGCCATCGCTGACGGCGACACTATTATGGTGGATTCTGAGCGGGAAGCGGAGTGGTTGACGGGTAATTATAAGAATTATTTCAAGAGTTTCGATGAGTATGCGGAGGGAGGTCCTGTAGGGGATATAGCCAGAAAAATGTACAGGTCGGATCTTGATCGCGTTATATCCGGTCAGTCCCCTCAATATTATGGGCAACTCAATGATAGGCCGCTGGAAGACGTCCATCCAGAATTTGATGTCCTTACTGGAGGTGTTCCTATGAGGTTGTCCCCGTCTTATAAGATGGGGTTGGTAGGTAAAGATGTATTTACCAATCCATGGGAGTCTAGCATCTATGGAAAGGTATTTGATAAGTTGGACGATTATGCCAGCATCCCTAATGAGATATTTACTAAATATCTTGGGAAGACATTGAGGGGTATAAGGAGAAGGATACCTGACGAGGAGGATAAGGAGAGGTTTGAAAGCGCGGCCAAGAAAGTAGCGGATAATATTCATAGGGATCTTGATTATTATATAGGGTTGATATCCACTACATTGGCCGATGATGAGAAAGACAAGAAAGAGGATGGTGGACCTGTAGATACTGATAAAGGATATGGGGAAGGCAAATATGTTGTTGATCCCGGTAGATCGGACAACAACAAGATGGTTGTGTATGATGAGATATGGGACTATCTGACAGAAAAGAAGGGAATACCACAAACGCAAGCGGTAGGCATCCTCGCCAACATCGCCGCCGAGTCCGGAGGGGACACCGAAGCCCTAGGAGCCGCCGGTGATTTTGGCATCCAACAATGGCTTGGACCGAGGAAGAAGGAGCTACAGCGCAGGTATGGGAAGAAACCGACATTGACACAGCAGTTGGATTATCTCGTGGATGAGTATCAAGGCAAGGTCCCGGGGTTAGGTTGGAATTACATCAATCAAGGAAAGTTTTTTGACAAGGACGCTCAAGGTAATGTATATAATTACTATATGTATTCTAAATCCGATTTCGATAACGCCGTCAACTACAAGGACGCTACCGTGGCATGGAATCAAGGATACGGTAGGCCTCTTGGATCGACCTTAAGAAATGAGAAGAGATTTGAGTTCGCTGATATGTTCGCTAATAGGTATGGTGTCCCGGAGAACGAGCCAATGAGATACGAGTTCGGACAGCGGGATTCGGGCACGGGGGACGGAGGTCAGCAGCCCGTACCTGAGACGGTAGCCCCTGCCGATCCTTCTTTGGCTTCCCGCTCTTCCATGGATAGCTGGTGGGAGAAGGAAGGTCAAGACCTGTTATATAAGATGCTAGCTCAATCAGGCGCCAACAGGAAAGCTATAGAGGATATCGCTAATAACATCAAGAACGATCCCCAATCAGAGGCGCAGATAGCGGAAGCTGAGCGTATGCGTAGGGAGCAGGCGAAAAGGCAGTTGGTGCTTAATATGATACCGGGGTTGATGCTGAATATAAAGGGTATGAGCAGAACTCAGAATTAATGCTATATTTGCGAAGTAATTAAACGTTTTAGATATGAAAAGATTGTTATTTTTATTTGCTATGTTATTGACGCCGTTCGCTTTGATGGCGCAAGAGGTAATCCCATCAGAAGGGACTATCACCATTGATCTAACTACCTTTACCGGTATCATGGCTTTTGTTACGATGTCAGCTACCCAACTAGCCAAGGTTGTGCCGTATATTGACACCCATAAGTGGGCTAAAGTCCTATCCGCCGTAGTCATAGGTATGCTGGTTTGTATATTAGCGTGGCTACTAAAGGTGTCTCCATTGCTTATAGGGAGTGAATGGTGGGAAGCTTTATTATATGGAGTGGCTGTAGGATTCAGCTCCGCTGGTTTCTATGACATGGTGAAAGCCTTAGGTTCGTTGTTCGTGAAAAGAATTTAGTACTGTTCAATAATTACAATATGTTATAAATTGAATTTCATTGTTTTATAGTTTGTAATTGTGTAATTTATTATTTATATTTGTGCGCCTATCTACTCATCACGAGCGGGTAGGCGCACTTATTAATTTAAAAGCATGATAAAAGTATGAAAAGTAATTTGATTTTGCAGTCAGAAAGTCGAGAATTGTTGGGTAGAAATATCTCTGTTATGTCCAAGGACGGGTTTGTGTGTATAACGGAAGTTATGGAGGCTTTAAATGAAAAACGCAAATCTATGGGATTAGAGTCGAGGAGACTTGATCATTTGTTCTCCACAAATGGTTTTCAGGAAAAGATGAAGGCTCTTGTTAAAGAATTGAGTATAAGCAATATATGTACTGTAAGAAATCTTACAGTACAAAATTATGTATTGGAAATCAATAAGATAACTGATCTTAAAAAATACGGCATGGCTTACCGAAGAGGAAAGGGAGAAGGGCAGAAATGGTATGTCAATCCGTATTTTTTTGTTATGGTAGCATTGGAGTTGGATCCAGAAATATATGCCAAGGTGATAATATGGTTGCATGATGGATTCATAGAGGACAGGAATGCCGCTGGCGAGGCTTATATCAAGATGAGTTCGGCCGTCGCCAGGTTGGTTAGCGACAAGAGTCAGTTGTCTGATAAGATATCAAGGGTAGCTAAGGCTATTAATTTTATCGTCTTTAACAAGCATGAGAGTGGGATAAGGAATACGGCCACAAAGAATCAGTTAGACGACATAGTAGCTGTAGAGAATGTTATTACCGGCATTATAGATGGAGGCTTTATAGATACTTATGATAAGCTTATAGACTATCTTGGGCATGAATGGAAGAAGAAATGGGGTAATCCTGTTGTGGCTTTAAAATATTAGTATTAAAGAGACTCATCGTTATATAAATGGTGAGTCTCCGTTTTTTTAGATTATCTTTGTGTCAGAACGAAATTAATTTGATATGGGCAAATATGTAATCAAGAGGAAGATACCTAAATATCAAGAGGCTGGGGAAGTCACCCCTATCATGCCCGGTAATGTTGTTGGTCTTCAGGGTATTGGAGTGGAGCCTTTGGTTTCGTCTACCCAGATAGGATTTGATATTCAGCAGCCTGATATTAATACCATTGATACAAGTGATTTGAGCGCTTTGGTTGACAGTAATAAGAAGGTTGATAAGTCTGGTAGTACGGATGTTTTTGATTTTACCACTATCCCTTACTATGGTGCTGATGATATAGGATCTAGGTTCACTCAGGTGGGTCGTGGTATAGGACGTATGAGAAGCGAGGGATATGGTGATTTATCCACAGGGGCTAAAACAGCTAATACGATAACCACCATAGCCTCAGGGATTAGTGGTATCATGGGATTGGCTCGTAACGTGGTTTCTGGGATAGCGTCAGAGAAAGGTACTCGTACCAATATCAGGTTAGCTCAGGAACGTGAGGCTAGACAAAGAAGACAATCCCAGATGCAGTACAAGGATGGTGGGGGTGTTTATCTAGGACCTAATAATAGGTTCGATAGCGGAAGCCTTACCGGTGAGTACCTGTATCCGTTACCTAAGTCGATGGAAGATCAAGCCAACGTAGAGGTCGAGAAGGGTGAGTACGTGACGCAGCCCGGAGAGGCGCCGATGGAGGCTATGGGGCAGAAGCACGCCGATGGTGGAACCCCCGTTTCCTTGGAGCAGGGAACGAAGGTTATTACCGACGACACAACCATAGAGCCGGATTTCGCTAAATACATCAGAGATACGTATGGGATCAAAGCCACGCCTAAGGATACGTATGCTACGTTAATGGACAGGTATAAGGCTAAGATCGGTCTTAAATCGGCTTACGATGATCAGAAAAAGGCGCTGGAGAAGCTGAAGAAAAACGATAAGATAGATGACGAGAATACAAGGCGTTTAAACGCCTCTGTATTATCTAAGGCCATAAATGATAGTAACGATACGGTTAATGGATTAGAGGGGAGATTTACGGACTTCGCTAATGTCATATACAAGGAGCAGGAAGACCGGAAGATGAAGAAGGATGAGGATACGTATTTCGCTAAGGGTGGTGAGATAGATAACATCATATCCAGATCCATGAAAGAATACGGTCTTACGGAGGAGGATATAGCCGATGCTAAGAAAGAATTGCTTAAGAAAGTGGCTGGTATTCGTCAGAAGATGGAGAAAGGTGGTAGTTCTTTATTCGATTACCTACTTACTTTCCGTCCTGTAGAGAACAAGTACAATAATAAGGATAACACGTTCGGGTATCAACGTCAGGGTCAGGATGGTTCCTATGGCGGTATTAATACCGATGAGAGGCTGGAGTATTATAAGACGTTCATGCCTTTGGCTTATGATGCTTATATGAGCGCTTCGAAGGCTACTGCCGCCAAGGCTCTTCAGGATGCTATATACAGCACTACTGGTGGGTGGATGGGCTTGGCCACGGCGGAGAACCCGATTATCGCCAACGCCGAGGCGCTTCGGGATTACACGACGCTCGTTTCCTTTGGCGGTGAGGACAGTCAAGGCAATTACCCGGAAGATAAGAAAGCCGCATATCATGATAGGATGAGAGACAACAAGTTTGGTCAATACTCCTCATCTCGCCCTATGATCGGTCTAGATGTTGTTACAGAGGAACAGCATAAGGCTCTTAATGATGCTGGTATCACTCATTTTAGCCAACTATTCTCTGACAAGAACAAGGATGTCGTTAATAAGATACTTGGCGAGGATATGCTTAAGATGCAGGCATTGAGATCCATGAAAGGCATGGAAGGTCTTGATTTTATACTTGACCCGCATAAGGTGGCTCCCGGTCCTATGGATATAGGTGATGTGGAGGATCCTGATGTTAAGCTGGATATGCCTGAGCTGATTGATCCTAATACACTTCCTAAAACCAACACAAATGCCGGTAAGTCGAACGGCGGCAATGGAGGCAGGAATATAGTAGGTGGTGGTCTTGACTTTCCTGAGGTGTTCAGGATGACTCCGGGAGCCGTGACAACGGAAGGTCTAGAAAGACATTACGCTCCTACCGTGAACCCGGTGTTGAGATCGGCTGATCAGTATATGGTTGAGGCTAATCGTGCTTTCCAATCACAATTGGATCAGATGGGTAATGTCCCGGATTCCCAGAGAGGGGCTTTATCATCCAACCTACAGGCTATCATGAGTTCCAATATAGGTAAGTATATAAATGAGGTAGAACAAGGGAATGTGGCTCAAAGAACTTGGGCTGATAATGTAAACGCCCGTACTTGGGCTGATACGTATGATAAGAATATAGCCCAACGTCAAGCTTACCAGCAACGTATATTGCAGGGATTGGCTATAAATGACGAGAACTGGGCTAGGTATTTCGATAGCGTAAATGACGAGATCCAGCAGAAGTGGAATACGGCTACGACCATGAATACATTAAGGTCTATATTTGGGGATGTAAAGATTGGTCCCAATGGACAATTAATCGCTGATCCTCAAGGAGATATATTGAGTTATAGGAGATTATATCCTGCTCAGGAAGTAACTAAAGGCAAGAAAGGATAAAGGATGGCTTCACAATATAGTATATTAAGGAATTACGGCAAGTATGTATCGCCCTACAACATGGATGTCATGATGCAGGGGATGGGGTACATGCAGCAGAAGATAGATACCAATCGGCAGGCTATAAACGAGTATGCTGATTATATTATCAATTCTGACATTATAAAACCTCAGGATAGGGAATATCTTCAGAATAGGTTAAATGGGCTGATACAGGACGTGAATAACGTGTATCGTAAATCTAATTTGGCTTCCGACGGTATAGCCAGAAGCATACAGGCTCGTCTTGGAGAAGCTCTGGATACCCGTGTGTTGAATGCTATTGCCGGTACTAGGGAGATCCGGGCTTTTAGCGAGAAGATGGAGGATATGAAGCTGAACAATCCCAAGATGTATAGTCCTATAAACGAGGCTGAGGCTTTTGCGGATGCCGTGGCTTGGATGAATGACGGTCAGGTAGGGACACGTCTTAATCCTATACATTATACCCCTTATACGGATTACCACGCTGAGATTGATGAGAAGATGAAGAATTTCATCTCCCTTAACAAGGGGAAGAAAGTCAATGTACCGGTGACTGATGCCAATGGCAACAGGACGGGCGAGATGCGTGAGATGTATATAGATGAGATGAGTTACGCTCAGGTCAGGGATATAGCCATGGCTTCTATATCTGAGAACGGTAAGGCTCAGATGCAATTAGAGGGAAGATATATGGCTAGAACGAATCCTGACTTATTTAATGTTCAAAGCACCTCAGATTTCCTTAAAGGGTATATTGATGATTTCAGTGTCAAGGAAGAATCCATACGAGCCAAGCTAAAGGGCGTTGGCAATGACAAGGCCAAGAGGGCTAAGTTGGAGTCGGAGCTGGCGGATATTATCAAGCAGAGAAATGATTTCGTGGAGGAGGCCGAGGGCGTTATCGGTAGCAACTACAGCCCGGAGCGAGCCGGCATGTTCATGGTACGACAGCAGTTCCTTCGTGGCGTCGGGCTGAGATGGTCTTATAATAACTCATACGAGACGTTGGGTGTTGATGATTATTATTTCAAGGCTAATCAGCAGATGATGGAGAAAGCAGCGTTGATGAGAGCCAGCAAATCGGGTAAGTCGGAGAATGGAGGTGGCGGAGGTGATGACACGACCGGGCCTACCGTGGTTACCAAGAGCGCAAACCTTGACGATGTGAGCATAAGCGATGAGTTCATGAACGGGTTCATAGCCAACGAGAAGGCGGTGACTACCGGCATGGGTAATTTCGTTAAGTCATTATCAGATGACGCTAGAAGGAAGATCGACGCATGGGCGTCTGATCCTGAGAATAGTAACGTGGTCAAGGATATGGATAACGATCAGGTTATCATGGCTTATTTCAAGGCCAATGGAGGGTCAAGGAACGAGTTGCTTGATTGCAATGGTCAGGATAGTTATTTGAAGCTTCTTGGATTAAATACCCAAAGAGGGAAGTATAATAAGATCAATGATGGATTCAATAAGGCGAGCAATGCTGTTTTGGATGGTATTGATACTATAATTCAGAGAGAAGCTAGATCGGACAGTGGGTCAGGTATAGATATTAGTTATGGATTCGGCACATTCAATCTTGGAGATATTAATAACAATGGCGATAAGGTTTTTGATATAAATGGTATAAACGATATAACATTAAATGATTGGAGTAAGTTGTCCGCTTACAGCTCTTTGTTAAATGATAATATAAATACTATTAATTACGGTGTTGAAGGAGAAATGCCTCATGTATCAATGGATTCGGGTCAATCAGGTGTCTTATTGGATCGTGTGAATGATTTAATGGGAACGTCTTTTTCGCTTGATGATATTGAATCTATAATGTCTCTTGCCGTATCTGGGGCTAGTAAGAATAAGCACATTGAGGAAATAAGAGATAGGTTTGCCGGGGATAACAGGGCGATCGCTGTCGCTACCGCTATATATGATGAGGCTCATAAAGAGAGGAATGATTTATTAAGACATAAATGGAGTCGTGGGGATTTAGGTAGGATCGCTGATGACGCTAAACGTGCTGGCGAGGATTACCTGAGACAACATCGTCATGAGTATGCCGAGCGTGAGTATATCTTCTCCGGTGATTATCCGTCTAAAAGTCAAGAAGAGAAAGATTATATAAAGGTTAGTGACCTATTTACCCGTGGTGGCGGTTTTATTCCTAAGGATAAGAGTAATGCCAATACGAAGATAACGTTTACCATATCCCCTATAGGTGATGGTAATTATCAGATCATTGGCAATAATGGAGGTGATGGTCGATCTGTTGTTGAGGTAAGCGAGGCTGATCTGGCTGCGAATGAATTTACTTTCTATAAAGAGGATGTAAGCATCCCGTCCGAGACCTATGATTCCGGTGTCGTACCCATATCTTTCGCCAGCTCAAGCAACAACGCTTATGGGAAGATGGCTAAGTCATTGTTGGTAGCTCCATTCGCTTACGCTAGCGGGTCCAAGGACACGGTAATGCCTTATATAGATATGTTTACGAATATAAATGACGGTAATATCAGGAAGAATCAGATGATGATCGCTACTGACGTGTTGTTCGATAACGCTTCTATGTACGAGTTAAGGGCTTCCGGATATAAGTATAATAATGGTTCTTCTGGGATAAATGTTGATATATATAGCAAAGGAGGGGCTAGAGAGGGTAATACCCCGTTGTATTCAATTGATCTGTATGGCGTTAAATATGCTGATGAGGTAGCAAGGAAGATCGACTTCTGCCCGCAGTATTATTTGGTCATGGCATGGCAACAGATACTTAGCAAGGAGAATGAGGTGTATTGGAGGAGCGAGGGAAGATCTACTACTGATGATTTCGAGAGCTTCATCTCGCCCATAGCTGATATGATTGATCAGGAGATAAGAAACAGGAATAACGGAAATAGTGGAAATAATGGAAACAATGGAAATCTATAATAATACCTCTAACGGAAAGGATCTTGCCGAGAAGTACAGATATCCTACCATAAACGTAGATAATATAAAGGCTATTGGTACGGATCCCTATGATATACCGGATCGTGACCTGCCTCCGGTATTGGATCCGTATTCCGCTTCCGAGAGATCAAAGTCCCAGATACCGTCATTGTCAGAAAGGATCAAGAATACGGTAAAGACTAATTATTATGATAACATGAAGCATATGTCCCCTTTGGGATATATGGCTTCTGATCAGAGTTACAAGGGTAGATTTAATCTCACCGGACCTGAGGTATCGTTAGAAGATTCAAGGTATCGTTTAAGTAGTGGAACATGGATTCCTAAATACGAGTCTTATGTACCCGGAGTGGATAATGATACACGTCTGTCAAAGACCCAAAGCAGGACTGAGAAATGGATGAGGGGATTGGGTAAGCTTGCCGGAAAGACTGCCTTGTACGGGTTAGGCGGCGTTATCCAGCCTTTTTATGGTATTTACGCTGGAGTATCCAAGGGTAATTTCAACGCTGTCTTTGACAACGATTTCACTAGATGGCTAGATGATCAGGATAAGAAGATGGATTATGGTCTAGCTCATTATTATAATCGAGAGGAGCGGGACATGAACTTTCTTCAAAGTATGACTAAGGCTAACTTCTGGTCTAATGACTTTCTGTCGGGTCTGGCTTTTACCGCTGGTGCCATGTTATCATCCGCCGTATATTCCGGGGCCGGTCTGATGAACCTTGCTCGTACCGGAGCTAGGGCTGGGGTGGCTTTAGCTAGGATAGGCAAGGCCGCTTCGGACACCAAGAAAGCATTCGGAGCTTACCTTAGGGCCGCCCGTATAGGGCAGAGGGTAGGTAAGGGGCTGGATGCCGCCCTATTTCTTGGTACGTCTACCTCATGGGAAGCTTCAGTGGAGGCCAGAAGTATGTTGATGGAGGCCGAGGAGAATTTCAGGCAATCTTATCGTAACGCTTACGGGAGGGAAGTCCCGTATGAGGAGCTTATGAGGTTCAGGGCTGACAATGCCAATGCCGCTAACGCCGTATTCGCCGCAAACGTCGGCATATTGTCATTATCCAACATAGCTATGTTTGGTGATATGTTTGGCATGGATCTGGGCGTGGATAAGTTCATAAAACGCAATATATTTGGCGTAGGAGCCGAGAGAATGGACAACGGTGCACTAAGGGCTATAACACCAAAGAAATGGCAGAAAATAGCCGGGAATACGTTCAATATTATCAAGCGCCCAGTGTCAGAAGGTCTTTATGAGGAAGGTCTTCAGGGAGTGGCTAGCAAGTCCGCCGAGGATTGGGTAGAATCAAGATACAATCCTATGGCTATCCGTCAGAACATAGGTTATATGGAGGCTATAAAGAACGGGTTCAAGGAAACATACGGGTCTAGTCAAGGCTGGAAGGAGATCGGCATCGGTATGATTATCGGATCGGTTATGGGTGGAAAGACCTTTGGAGGTATAAAGGAATGGAGCCAAGACATGTCCCGGAACGAGGGGATGGTGGAGGCCTACAACGCCAATGCCGGCGCCTTGACCGAGGCTGCTGTCCGTGCTATTCGTGGCAGTATGGCTCTTAACGCTCAATTATCTGGCGTAGACACATCGTACGAGAGTGATGGTAGGATCATAAACAAGGATTTTAGTGACGCCGTATTCAATCGTCTCCGTTATGATTCGGAGATGGGGATGCTGGATGATACGAAGGAGAATTTCAGGACGGTAGTCGAATCTATACCTAATAGCGATATAGCGTCCGATATGAATATGACGGATGAGCAGGTCAATGAGTATAAAGCCGATCTTGTCAACGAGTTTAATAAGAAGGTGGATAATTTTACCATGGCCAACAGATTCGCCGACTCACTTACTGAGGGTATCCCGAACAGGTCTTTTAACGCCTATATCTCCAATATGGCTTATAATGGCCTTGAGGCGAAGGATAATTTGAACGATATTGCCAATCAGCTAAGAAGGATATACAATACGGATATAGGCCCCGCTCTTGATATATATTCTCGTCTTAATCCTGATTCGAGCAGGGATCTTGAAGAACTCAGGAAGCTTACGGATGATATACAGAGGATGGAGAAGAATATCTTGAGGCTTCAACAAAGTGTCGCGTCGAAGGACGCTCTTGAATCTGATAAGGCTAAGTTGGTCAAGGAGAATGATAGGCTTCTTAAATTAACAGAGGATAGGATCGCATTGGAGAGGAAATTAACTACGTTAATTAACTCAGAGGCTGATATATCTAAGTTGTTCTTAAATAGAAATGATTCAAGGATCAGTGCCGCTGATCTTATGGCGGCTTATGATACTATAGCTGATTTTGAGAACGTCGTATCTATCCGTGGGGTTGATAATTATAAGGAGGCTATGGCATTGCTTAGTGAGTATCGTCATAATCTTGTGGCTTATAAGAATATAAACGAGTCTCTTCGTCGTATGCGTGACAGAAGATTCATCCGGGCGCAGGAGCGCGGGTTCATGAAGATATTATCGAACGTATGGGGTAAGACTTATGAGGAGGATGATAGCAAGTATGATTTCAGGAATACTGATAATCCTGATGCCAATGATCTTTACGCCAACGACCAAGCTATAGACAAGGCTTACCAAGATGGTCTTATAGGGGAGGATGAGGCATTTATGTTCAAGACATATAATCATATGATAGCCAGATCTATGGAGAACGAGATTAAGGCCGATGAAGGTAATATAGTCGAGAGGGTTCCTGATGATGAGGATATCATAAATCCTTCTGACGATAGAATCAATAATATAGCTATAAAGATATGGAACGGTAATGAGGATGTCTTATCTCCTAGGGAGAGACAGATATATGATAATAACAAGCCTCGTGTCGATAGTCTAGTTAACGGGTTTGGGGATAATCCTATTTCAAGGATCAATAAGGCTAGATCGATAATAGATAGATTGAAGATCCATGATAATATTTATGATAATATCAAGGACGCTGTTGATGATATTGTAGATATGAATATCAATGGTCTTGATCAGGATCAGATCAAAGAAGCTATAAAGACTTATAATGATCTTATGAATGAGGCTGACAATGGCAATGAGATTGATCAGGATAAGCTTAATGAGGCTATTGATATTATCAATAATTATTCCGATAGGCCTCTTCTTCAATTCGTGGAATGGATGAGGTTGTATGATAACGGAAGTATAGCTGTCAAGGATTACGATAAATCCATACCTATGGGTGATGTCCTCACAGAGAGCGAACCCGGGACATCCACCGGCAGGACGGAAGTTAACGCCGCCCAGAATCCGGTGGTGTTGATGGCTCAGAAGAGAGAGATCGGTGGGGTTATGTATTATGAAGTTGGCGGAATGAGACTTGACAGGTTTATGGACAGTCTTGGGCTTAAAAGATCTGATGCCACTGATACTGATAATGGAAGGGTGATGGATTTCACCAACGGAACCGACATATTTACTGTTATAGAGTCAGATAACCACTCAAGATGGATGATTAGCGAGGATGACGCTCAGGCTTTCGAGAACGCTACCGGTGTCATATTGGGGCGGCAAACCGCCTTGTCGACCTCCATCTGGTTCATGGTGTATCGCAAGGGGCAGGATGGATCTATTGTCCCTTATTATACGGGTGATACGTTTGGATCTAACAACGAGTCGGTAAATCAGGAAGCAACGGCTAGCCTCCGCAAGGGTGATATGGTAAGGTTTAAGATGGATATGTTAGATCCATATACCAAGGAATTGTATGATAAATACAATAGCCTTAACGCCGTTGACCCTAATTCTGATGAGACTAAGTCGGCTTACCGAGAGCTGGTTGATAATATGGTTATTAAGATCGTGGATGGTGATGGTAATTTTGTCTCGGTGCTAAAAGCCAATGATCCAGACTCAAAAGGGAGTAACGCTGATTTAAGGAGTATGGCCTTTGAGTTGTATAGGGATAATGTAGGATCTGTCGCTGGCGAGATTGATATACCGTTCGTAGGTACAGTTACTAGTGTTTTGCCGGGAAGACCTAATTTTAGCGTAAGTGATGATAATGGTACGTTGATGGTATCCGAGAATGACTTTACCAGCGAGACGGTCGACAAGGTAGAGAGCGTAGGGTATATAGAGAATGGGGAGGTTACGATGAGGGATAATATTAAGTATAATATATTCCCGTTCTGTACGGCTATCGTCAGGGACAAGTATGGTGACTATAAAGATTCACGTATCCCGGTCGTAGCTATAAAGACAGGAAATGGAAGAAATTACCTGTACCCCGTAAGATTGAAAAATCAGGATATATCGTCATTTTCATCCATGATCGGATCGATGGCCGATAGGATTACGGAGGGTCTAGGCGGAGGCGTAAGTATTGATGATATAATGGATCTTAATAACGCTATAGCCAGATCCGGGTTGGATAATAAGACATATATGATTCCGCTGGCGGGAGATGTGGATGTTATCAAAGGCCGGCTTGAATCTGTCAAGAAAGCGGTTAGCAGGATGCCTATGACCGCTGATGTAAGAGGATGGATAGGTGATTCCAGAACTAAGGAGGATATTTTGATGAATGACGTTACGATCAACATCGATCTTAACAACGATCCTTTCATAGCTCCTAAGTTTAGGATGAGTATCAAGGATAACAAGGTATCCAAGGAGGAGACGGAAGTCTCGTTCCCTAACCTGCCGGATCTGCCATCGGAGTTCGCCTCGCCTACGAAGGCGGCCGAGGACAAGTCTTTGGTTTCCGACGGTAACGTAGTATCCGGAGAAAATGAGGCGGAAAATCCTTGCTAAATAAAATATCTTGACTTATCTTTGCGGCGTCAGTCCATCACCTGACGAGTAAGATATTTAAAAGTTGGTCCCTGTCGGGTGTGTGATGGCCCCGGTGGGGACTCTTTATATTATGCAACTAGATTCTTTTTTACATCGGAAGATCATGCAAGACCTACGCATCCAGCGAGTGAAGGTCTTGATGATGTTATACACCAGTAACTATTTTGTCAAGGTCAGACAAAAGCAGTTGCTTGATCATACATACGCCTTAAGCAGGGATCAGGCTTTTGATTATATGACTGAGTTCAATAAAAGACTTAGTGATAAGGTTGGTATAAAATGTACGATGGATATCCTTTTACCTACCGATGATGATAATGCTAACATCATAATCGAGCACAATGGTATTATCAAGAAGTTGATGAAGGAAGCCGAGAAACTGGAGCTTGATACTGATGCTATCAAAGCCATGATGCGTGATCTTCTTGATGAGTTGAAGGATGATATTGATCTTAATATCCTGATATTTGACGTAAGCCAGTTGCTTATAAAATACAATCTATTTAGGTTGGATGCCATAACCGAGCAGGAGTTCAAGAACTCTTTTGTCAGAATGGATAGTAGGAATATGGAGATAAAGAAACTAACTTTATCTGATATCAAGAAGGTGGTGGAGATGATAGAGGATAGGTATAGCTACGCTTTATATATGACAGAGGAATATGGCTGATTACATTTTTTGTAAAAATATCTCCTGTTTGTTTGTAGTTTCAAAATAAGGTCTTATATTTGCGGTGTCTATCCGTTGCTAGACCAGAAGAAGATATTAATATCGCTTAGGCGTAGGCGATAAATGAGAGCTATCAGTGGGGTAACGGACGCTGGTGGCTCTCGTTGTTTTATATTATGGATGATAATTTAAAATTATTTGAGAATCCTGATTTTGGGGATGTGAGAGTATTGTTGGATGAGAAACATGAACCATGGTTTGTCGGTAATGATGTAGCTAAATGTTTAGGGTATGCAGATCCTAGGGATGCTGTAAGAAGGTTGGTAGATGACGAGGATTGTAAAATGCTGAGATTGTCAGAAGATAGGGAGGCCTACGATTCCACCCCTATTCACAATCAATATGTTAGCCAGATAAAGATTATTAATGAGTCTGGTATGTATACTTTAATTATGTCATCTAAGAAGGAGTTTGCTAAGAAATTCAAAAGATGGGTAACATCGGAGGTTCTCCCTTTTATTAGGAAAACAGGTTCCTATTCTATGCCATCTAACAATATGCCATCAAAGAATGAACTTCCATCTGATTATATAGAGGCATTAGAGGCTTTGCTTAAATCGGAAAAGGAGAAGCGTGCGTTAGCTGAGGCGAAGAAAGCGGCAGAGGAAGCCAAAAGGATATCCGATAATATCATTAAAGAACAGGCTCCTATGGTTGAGTTTGCTAAGACAGCCGAAATAGCCCAAGAGACAGATATGTTGATCAGAGAGGTTCGGGAAAAGCTAGAGGCTCATGGATATGATATAGCGGAGAAGAATCTTCGAATATTGCTTGAGGATAAGAAGTTCTTCGCTAAGACCGGTAAGAGGTGGTTGCTTTCCCAAAGGATGATAGATCGTGGTTACGCTCGTTACAGATATCGTAATGATGACGAGTTCTATGGCACTAATACTGTCTATGTGACTCCTAAGGGATTTCAGTGGATCGTGTCTAAGATATCTAAAGAATGGATGCCTAGGTTCTTGGAATTGAAAGGCAGGGTTCTGAGTAGATCAGATAAAGATATTTTCGCTAAACGATAAACTCCATTTTTTTTATAATTTAGGATTGAGTTTTTGCCTGTTCGTGAGGATCGGCAAAAAGATTTGTACTTTTTCAGAGTAAACATAAGGTTTGTTATTATGTTGTTATTTAGTATCCCGTCCGCTCGTGAGAGTAGGCGGGATTTTCATATCTTTGTAACAAAACGATTTAGTAATGGGACGATCTTGTTATGTAATAAAAAATAAGGAGGATAGGGTAGATAATGTCCTTGCCCCTAATAACCAACCATCCGGATTATACCAAAGGGCGATGGAGGTGCTTGGCGACCAGAAGCAGGCCTTATCGGTCTGGGGTACGGCCTACTCCCCCGACTTCGTGTCTTTCTTTGGCGATTGGATGTCCATGCCATCAGAATATGATCTGGATAGTAATGGGGAACCTAGGTATGATGATGTTATGTCATTTATCAAGCGAAAGAACTATTTCGCCGGCAATTTCATGGCCGATGAGGTTAAGGATATCAATAACACCCTTACTTCCTTGGGCGTTGATAATATCAATGATCTTAATGATATGATCGTATCTAACTTCCTTTCCGGCGGTGATATATTCCTCAATAGGTACAATCTTGAGCGATCTGGGATGTATGACGCCGATGAGATTGATAATATCATGACCAACCGATCGGCGTATGATCGGGTAAGGGATATGATGAGGAGGATTGTCGATTTTATGTCTGACGGGGATCTTAATGAGAAGGATATGTATTTCCTGTCCTCCGAGTCAGGCCTTGGTGATGATTATATGATATATGAGGATACATATGACTCGTTAGGAAAGAGAAGGGTTTTGAATCCAATAGAAGTAAGGGATACGATCATGAGGGCGGTAGGCGGTATCAGCGACCGCCGGGAGTTCGATCAGGCTTTCGCCTCCATCTCATACCCTTCCTTGGCACTCCGGTATCAGGAGGATCAGGATTACGCAGATCGGATGTATGACACGTATCGTAATATGACCCGTATGGAGGTTCGGAGTCAGGACGGAAATACGATTACCGACTCGTACTTCAATAGTACCACACCGTATATCAGTATGCCTAAGGATATGAAGGGTCTAAGGGATAAGGTTGGGGAGATAATCGATATGGATGATTTTAAGGACATCAAGGACGTTGCCGGACGTCTGCATGACATAGCCATGGATCTTGCCGACATGGGTGTGGATATAAGCGAGGCGATCAGCGATGAGATGATTATATCCAGACCGGAGGATATCCGTGATCTTATGGCGTCGCTGGACGTCATGTTGTCTTCCATACAGGCCGGCAATTCGGTATACGATAGCTTTATCTCCGATCTTGATAGGATAACAGGAAAAGGGAACCCGATATACGAGGTTCAGGATACTTATTCTACTGGGGATAGGATGGTGTATGTAAGGTCCGGGAATACATCCCCTTCCGATATGTATGATAGGAGCATGTTGTATATGGGTAGGAATACGTACCATAACACGGCTCCGATAACCGACACCGATCAGGCCTATGAGATGTTGGCCGATATCGGGATAGAGCGACCCTCGTACTTGCCGGCTGGCGTGGTCCCCGCCGGGGCTTCCCGTTCCGATATTGGCGTGGTTAAGGATAACATAAAGAAGCTAGTTATGTCCAACATCTCATCCTCGAATACCGAGAACATGATCCTTACCAGATTGATATACCAGCATCCAGTTACCCCTGAGATGGATGATGCCGATATCGATCGGGAGTTCAGGAGATACGAGGCTAGGCAGGGAAAGGATCGGGATTTTATCAAATCCTGTACCTCGTTGAGGAAGATCCAGATCAAGGAAAGGTTAAAAAAATCGGATTTATATAATAATGTCTTACGTTTCCTTGATTTTAATGGATTTTATAATGTCTCTTTGAACCACCATGACAGAGGTACGTTAAAAAGCATGGAGATGTCGTTGCCGGAAGGTCAGGTAAGGGATCTTCTGTTTGACGTGGCTATCGAGTCCGGTGACAGTAGCATGAGAAACCTTTTCTATCTGGATGGTCAGGATAGGATGATGGATGTCGGGTTTTATAGGTATCTGTACCAAAGGAATCCGGGCCTGCTACGGGAGGTCAACGGCGGCGTCGAGGCGAGACCGGACGGTTCGTTCTTGGCTCGTGGAAGGTATGATGATTTCGTGTCGTTCCAATCCGGCTTATATGAGAAGATAGGTGAGACGGTTGATGGATCAATATATAGGTTCGTCGATGATCTTATATACTCCGATCCATCATCATATCAAGAAAGCGTGGTACGAAGGATGGGTGATGTTACGGTAAGGAGTGACGATAACCGCCTGTCAAGGATAGAGGATAATCCTTCATCCAGTAAGATAGTTAATGAATATACCGCTAATACAAATAAGTTGATGCGAGAGGTGACTTGCCAGACTTAGTTGGCATTTTTGACGCTTCATAGCCCCGGCCAACGCCAGCAACCCCAGATGGGTCAGATGGGGCAATATCAGCAACTACAGGATAGGGTGATAGACCTTACCGTGGAGATAAACGGGTCTTCCATGACCTATGTCGTACCGGAGAGCAGGGATGTCGCTATGTCCAATAACATAACTTTGGCCTGCTCGGTCGATCCGATCATGAACCAGCTTAACGCCGCTAAGAGAACCAGCTCCGATATTCTCGATAGTATCGATAAGCATAGGAGGACGCTAGAGGCTTGTGATTCGATCCTTGAGGAAATCAATCCGGCTTTTAAGCAGACTAAGGATCAAGACCGGAAGATCAAGAATCTTGAGGAGAAAGTCGATAGGATGGGATCCTCTTTCGATGAGCTAAAAGAGTTGTTAATTAAAAAATTAGGTTAAGATGAGAGTTATAGATTTAGGCGGCGGTCACGATGAGGACTACAATGACGAGATCTACGATCGTAGAGGCGGCCGTGGACGTAGCAGACGTTCGGATGGGACTTACATGGGTTATGGTGGTGGAATATATGACCATTATGGCAAGGAGCATGACGGTAGGATGGATGAGCTAGAACGCCGTGAGCGTGATCTTGAAAGACGTGAGAGGGAACTGGAACGTGACGAGCGTGAGCTTGAGAAGCGTGAGAGACTCCATGAACGCGAGGACGAGATGTATCGCAGGGGATGGTTCGGTGAGCGCGGCATCCGTGACGAGTACGAAGGTACTGAACCGTATATGCGCAGGGGACGCAGGAGTCGTTATTACTGAGGAGCAGACGCCGATGACCCGGATTATAAGCGGTATATAGACACCCATGGATATCACTTTTCCAAGGAGCTGGCTAGGGAAGCCGCTGACAAGATGCTTAACGCCGACGGATCCAAGAGAAGATGGACGATGGAGGACGCTAAGCAGATGTTCGATAAATGCGGGGCTAAGAAACCTGATAACGCCACTTGGGGAGATATCCAATATCTGTTCGCTATGTTCTATAGCGACTACTTTCCTAAGGTATTGGATTGCGACCAGAAAATAGTCAAGGCTGTCTTGGCTTATCTGGAAGACCCTGACGCCCCGGAAGGGACGGCGTTCGTAAGGTATCTGGCGGTGCGGTGCTTCGTCGGTGACACAATCAAATGGAGTGATATGATTTAGTTTGATACAACGTTGGAGAACCCTGTCGGCAATAGAATACCGATAGGGTTTCTTTTTGACCGTAGCTTTATTATGATTACATTTGTTCGAGGTAGATCTTTTTGTCATGGTAGGGTGGGCGGGAGTGAAAAAAGGCATCCTCACGGACACCCTTCCCCTTTGGTTGAAAATCACTTAAAACATTATGAGTTACTACACCGCAAATATAGATAATTAAATACAAACTGCAATGGGTAAGGGGTATTATTGGATAGAGCCAGTGGATCAGACGTTAAATGATTTCCAATTTTATAAGGCACGTATCGTAGGCGATCCTGAATATGACGAGAAACATCATCGTGTTATATTGAGGACTGATAAGTATTTCCCTGTCGGAAGTATCTTCCATGTCTTAAAAGACCCAGAGATGTTTGTTATAGAGAGGAAGTTTAAGACATGGGGGAATAAGTATGTCGTTAAGCCTTGTGAGGGTGAATGGGAATGGGAATCTGTCCAGAAACTTAAAGACAAGGCTATTATATTCCGTAGCGGATTCCTGCACGGGGACGGCAGTTTTTGACACTTACCCGTATCTCCCCCCCCCCCTATATTTGGCTTGTGATATGATACAAGTTATTTTTGGCATAATAAAATGACATTTGTAAATATATTTAAGTATGGCATCACAAAAATTCGGTTTCGTAACCGTCGACCCGGTATCAGGATCAGGAGATCAGGCGGTTAATTTCTCCGGTGAGAAACACACCGGTCGTCTTCAACGCACTATCAACCTTACGGTCACCACGAACGGCGGGGCTAAGAAGGCGTTGGTAGTTAATCAGGCAGCGGCTGCTGAGGTGGTAAGATCAGACAGCCCTAACGCTTCCGTACAAAAGACAGGTGGTAATGTTACCATCACCGGTAAGTCCAACAGTACTAAGCTTACGTTCGCGGTCACGCCGGCTAAGGAGAACGGGCTTACGTTACAGCTCCCGGCTAACTACACGGCGGCTGGAAAGACTACGGCTAACGGAGCGGTTATCGCCGACGATCCCGGAGCCGCTGGCGAGTTCGTTTGGAGCATCACGATCTCGGACGTACCGGCCAACGTCACGATCGAGGAACTGACAGCTACATTGAAGGTAACTGCCGCTGGTGGCCAGATAGCCAACGTGACGGTAACGCAAGCCGCTGGAGACTCTACTATCGAGCTTGACAAGGAGATTATTAACTTGGATGTAAATGGTACTCAACAGACGGTTAACGTAACATCTAATGACAGCTTGACATGGGCGCAAGCTGCGGCTAGAACCGTATTGAGAATGATGGGACGATAATCAGTTTCTTTTCTCTTACTCAGACCCCGATCGACTAAAGCCGGTTGGGGTTTATTTGTTTTGCTATCTTTGCAATAGAACAAAAATAATACAACTATGGTTAATGATTTGAATATTAATTGGAAGGACGGGGTAGGCGAGGTAACGGACCAGCCTCTGACCGTCAGTCCGGGGTCCGGGACCGGAAGCGCCCCCGTTTCTTTTGGCTCGGTAATGAACAAAGGCCTTGACCGTACCCTTGAGTTGGAGATAACAACCCCCCAAAGGCGTTAAAAAGACGCTTACGGTGAATCAGGAGGGGTGTAGGCAAGCCTATGTGACAAGCGATGGCAAACGATGGTTGACTAGCGACAATCGGGTGTATGGGGTGTTGAAGAGTGACGCTCCATGTCAGTGTAACGGTACTTGCCTTATCTCTTATGTCCGCCCTGATGGAAGTATAACGTACACACCTTCCAATGATTGTATAGGCGTTGTCCTTAACGCTCAAGGTAAGAGATTTATGATTGAGAAGAACGGGGACTCTAATGAAAGCTACGTAACAGCCGGGGCCGGGAAGGACAGTACTTACGCTTTTTGTTGGGGTGGATATGGTACGGATCAGACAGGCATTGCAAGTTATGACAAAGTAGATGGAAGTAATGGTCACGCTTACCTAAAACCGGAGTATGGTTCATACAATGGTACCCCTAACCTTTCGGCAAATATTACTGCATGGACAAGCGGAGCTTCATCTGATTGGAGGGGGAAAGCCAATTCAGAGGTATTAAAAGGGGTGACTACCAGTGGTGAGGATCGTTTTTCCTTTGCGACAATTGGCCATGTGCTTAATACGTTCTTAGCTAGTGCTGACGCTAAAGGATATGATGATTGGTATGTCCCGTCATGTGGTCAGCTTTCATTGATATATATGTACTTGACGAGTGTTAATAACGCATTATCGGCTATTGGTGGACAACAATTCTATATTTCCAGTGGTTATTGGTCTAGCTCAGAGTATAGCTCCCTCTACGGGTGGTATGTGTACTTCAGAGATGGCGGTGTGTACAGCTATCAAAAGTACAGCGGCTATCATGTGCGGTTCGTCCGGGACATTTTACCATAAAATGGCTTTGTTTTTACAAAATTTGTAATTACATTTGTGGCGCATGTCCATCACCATGCTTTTCGTCGCTAATTTATTATAAGGGGATACAGGTCTGTGATGGGATCGGTATCCCTCTATTTTTTAATATGGAGAAGATAGATGTTTTCGATGTCCAGCTTCCTGATGGAAGACAAATCAGTTGTATATCGTATAATAAGGTTACTTATTTTGATCTTGACGATATATGTAAGTTATGTTTTGACTCATACGACCTACATGATGTAGCTGACACTAAGGTTATGAGCGAGTTCCTACACCGTGAGGGTGGTCGTTATTGGACTACGATAGATGGCGTAAGGCAGTTGTATCGTAGGATTGAGTGTAAGATGTGTTTTGAGGTTATAGAAAAATTAAGGGGATTATAGTTGAATAAATTATTTATTTCATAAAGAATGTTTATATTTATGGCATAAGATATTAAGAATGAGATTAGTTGAAAGACATATCATAAAAGACAACCGATTTGAGGATGTATGCCTCAAATCCGGGTTGTTGTATAATTATGTTCTTTTCAATGTCAGACAAGGTATATTTTCCGGAGATTACATAAATGAATATGAGTTTTCTACTAAATTATGTAAGGAGAATCAGGTTGATTTTAGGAATCTACCATCAGTAGTGTCCCAACAAGTCGTAGCTCAAGTGTTTTCGGTAACAAAGTCTTGGATGAAATCAAAGAAGGAATATGAGAAGAATCCTTCTAAATTTTTATCAAGACCAAAATTGCCGAAGTACAAACGAGGCAAGAAGCAGAATATGGTAGTCTTTACGACTTCTGCTTGCAGATTGAAAGAAGATGGTTACATCCATTTCATCAAAAACATAATTCCATCAATTAAAACAAACATAGGAGATAACAAATTATGTCAGGTTAGGGTAATCCCTCAAGCTACATGCTATGTGGTTGAGGTTATTTATGAGAAGAAGGAAAAGGATCTAAACCTGAATAAGGATAATGTTCTTTCGATTGATTTGGGATTGAATAACTTATGTTCATGTATAAGCGATGTAGGTATCAAGCCTTTCATTGTAAACGGCAAGATTATTAAATCCTTCAATCAGTGGTATAATAAGAAGAGAGCTAGGTTGATGTCGTATATTGGCGATAAGGGTACTTCAAAGAGACTTAGACGGCTAAATAATTATAGGAATTTTTGGATTGAAGATAAAATCCACAAGGTTAGCAGATTTATTGTAAATATCTGTATTGAAAACAATATTGGGAATCTTGTTGTGGGTTTGAATAAAGGATGGAAGAATGGAGTAAATCTAGGGAAGAGGATAAACCAGAAGTTCGTTGAGATTCCATTCTCAAAACTTGTTGAAAAGATATCCTATAAGTGTAAGTTGGTTGGAATAGACTTTCAAGTCCACGAGGAATCCTATACCTCCAAAGTGGATCATCTGGCTTTTGAAAAATTGGGAAAGCATGATGTTTATCTCGGCAAAAGAAAGAAACGAGGCTTGTTTCAAAGCTCTATTGGAAAGCTGCTAAATGCTGATATCAACGGAGCTATTGGGATTGGCAGGAAAGTATTCGGTGATTCTTACATAAGTGGGATAATCGATAGTGGGTTAGCGTTTAACCCTGTTAGAGTAAACATTTTGTGATACGAATGTGAATTTGATAAATAAAATTAATAATTTTAGTAACGTGAGAGAAAAGAAATTTGATTTCGTGATATATCCGTTGGATTTGATTATCACGGTTGGATTAGATTATAAGACGTTGTGTGATCGTTTCGAGAATATGGAACCTGAACACGAGGGGAAATGGGGAGATGAAGATGATATGGATAAGGAGGCGTCTTTCGTGAATTTGGTAAGGGATAGGGACGATGATGATAAATTTGCCATACTTTGGAATTTTTCGAGCGACGATGATTTAATAATGAGAAATATATGTCACGAGTCATTCCATATAGCAATGAGCGTATGCCAATTTTGCAACATGTCTCTTGGATTTAAGGTTGGAGAGGATGAACACGCAGCGTATATAGCCGGATTCGCTGGTGATTGCGTTAGTGAGTTCATCAATAGCAAGAATACGGATTAAGTCATAAATTCTATAAGGAATATAAGAATATCAGCCTCCGCTTATTTGTGGGGGCTTTTTGTTTATCTTTGTCAAAAACATGAAGTTATGTCGAGTTGCGTAATTAAAAGGAATAAGGAAGGTAAGATAACCCGTGTCTTGACCCCTTCCGGCGAGGTATCTACCTTGTTCGATAAGATAGCGGGTATAGCCGCCGTAAGTGACCTTAATAAGGCCGCTGAAGCTTATATGACTATTTATAACGATAAGTTCAGGTCCAAGTTTGGAGACTGGACGAGATCCGCACCAAGGAATAAGGAGGCGGCCAGATCCATAAGTGCCAGACTTAGCGCCAGCGAGTGGGGGCAACTTATGTCAGCCAAGGTCTTGTCCGCCATAAGCGATATGGATGCCCCGGCGTTGGCCAGAAGCCTTGGGAATAGCGACAATGTCGTGGCTTATCTTACCTCCGGAGAGGTAGGTGATGTCAATGATATGGCTGTGGTAGATACATCCACGGTACAGGAGGTGGATCTGGATTCCATAAACGAGAATAATATTGGCGATACGATACTGAAAGAGGCGTCATGGGATGATATAAGGGCTATCAGGGAGAATATAGATATTAAGGAGACAGCCCGTATGCTATGGAAGGCCGTGGAAAGCGCTTTTACCGGGCAACGACCTAATATTAGGGTTAAGGGCGGAAATATAGACGGGGAGATTATATTCTCCGGGAATGTCTTGCCGTTAAACGATATTGAAGATTATACGCCCCCATCTTCAAGATTGGTGTATGATTCCGGTGAGCCTCGCCTGTTCTTTAAATCGGATGACGGCAAGATACATGACTCTTACGCCAACGCCATAAAAGGCTCGTCCGGCGGGCGGGTTGAGGCCGGGTTCTTGGCCGGCAGTGTCGAGGAGAGTGACGTCCCGTCCGGTACGGCTGACATCTCCTTTGGCTCGTCCTCCATAACCCTTAACAACAGCGAGTCATTCATACCGGTCCTTGGTATCAGCTCAGGCTCTAATATAAGCACTCGTGGAGGGTTTGTCAATTACCTTATCAAGAAAGGTCTGTTGAGTGGGGAACGTACAAGGTTAGGGGATAGGTATTATCTTACCGGAGCCGGCAACTCTGATGGTCTTAAGATCTATAACGCTATGGACGCCTTGTCTAGACTAAGGAACAGGTTTGGTAGTATGTCTTCTGAGATGAACGTATTAGGCTCCATCGGTTTTGATACGGAGGTAAATAACGATCTTGATCTTATCACGACATCAGGGGAGAAGGTTACAGTAAGCAGATCGGAGATAAAGGGCATGTTAAGGCAAGGTAAGTTTGAGGAGCTTAATAATAAGTATGATGGGTTCATGGAGCTAGCCTTGTCGTTGATGATGGAGGATAACGCCTTGTACGGAAGTAATGTCCGTGGGGTTATTGAGAATGAGAAGGCGGAGGATCTTCAGAACAGGACTGATATCACCAACATCTTATCCACGTTAGGTATCCGTGTGATGGGTATGTCCGAATATATGGATAAGTATAAGATGCGTAATGGTGTCGAGCCTTCGGCTAGGGCCTTATCCGATATGGCTAATGGGGTTATTGCCCTGGCTGAGGGAGCTACGGTAGAGGATCTTAATGAGGAGGTGGCTCACTTCTTGATCGATACTTATCGTAATCAGCAGGAGATTGACGAGGTTCTGGACTCTGTTGTCGACACGCCATTATGGAATCAATTCGCCGGTCGTTACTATGAGGTGTATGGGAAGGAATACCAAGGGGAGGAACTGGATCGGATGGTGAAGCGGGAGATCCTAGGTAAGACGTTGGCCCAGCGGTTCGTACCGGGCATGGAACAGGCGGTGGAGGATCTGGCCTCGTCCGAGGACGCCCAGCTCTCCTTGTTTGGCAGGATAATCCGGGCTATAAGGAATTTCTTCTCTACCCAAAGATCAGACTTGAATAAGGTTCTTGATAGGATAAAGGAGTCGGCGTTAGCTGATGATCCAAGCGCATTTGACGTGCTTCTGTTAAAGGATAGCGACCATCTCATGTACTCATTATCGGATGTTGACGTGGCTAATAAGTTGATCAAGAACGGGAGGTCATTGGAGAGGCTATACACTAGGTTACAGAGGATGAGGTCAAGCCAGAGCCAGAGGATCGGGGAAAGCATCTCCCTTCTACGTGATATAGGCGAGAAGGTAAGACAAGTCGGGGGTGAGCTAAATAAGAATAACAACCTATTATCCACCAAGAGCGTCATAGCGACCGCCAAGGCTGAGGTGGAGTATTTGGTCACTGTCGCCAGTAGCCTACGTAAGAGCGGAAAAGGATTGGATTATGAGACGATACAGGTTATCGATAACGTATATGGGGAGATAGTTCCTCTGATCAGGAACCTTCGTGGATTCGTCAATAATCAGGCGGCTGATTATTACGGCAACAACAAGGTTGGCATGGTAGAGGATATGGATGATATATTACGTATGGCTGAGACATCCATGTCAGATATAAACGCCCTTAAAAGTGATCGTAACGAGGATTGGCTGGATGGACAGCTTCGGATGTTCAATATCCCGGAAAGGTACTGGAATGGGATAAAGAAGTTGATAAATAACATCCATAAGGATATCAATGTCATGTCCCGGTTCTTTGGCACGCTGGAGCATAGTGGTAACGCTATTTTAGGTATGTTAGGTCAACGTCTAGCCAAGGCCCATAATGAAGCCCATACCGAAGGTATATCTAATATCAATAAGATGACTAGGATGATGAAAGAGCGTGGATGGGGGATAAAGGATAATGAGGATCTTATACAGAAGATAAATGGGAAGAACTCGGATTACCTTGACTCGTCCCGTGATTTCGCTAAATACGATTTGCTATACAGGACCGAGCAGGCTAAGGCTATTATCGATATATATGATCTTAAGAATGTTACGGGTAAGACCGAGAAACAGCTTATCGATCTTCTTCTATCCGATAGAGGCCTTAAGGTGAAGACCCGTGACGACATAGTAGGATATGACGGGGATAAGCCTATTACGAAGGAGGTATATCATGTATTCAAACCTACCATCCAGAATTTTGATATCTCGGACATGACGTTCGAGGATCAGCAACGATATCTCGACGCGATAAATAGGTGGTTGGATGAGAACCGAGAGAAACCTATGGTGCAGGCTTATTACGATAAGATCGATAAAGTTAATAAGAAGGTCGAGGAAAGACTGGGTCGTAGGGTATCGCAAGCTACGTCCGATTTCATGACCCGTATCCGCAGGAGCAGGTATGTGGCTATGGATAAGTTCGTGAGGAACGGGAAGGTCGATTGGAAGGCGTTTCAATCCGATCCTATAGCTTGGAGATCTTATCTGGATATTTTACGTGACAGGGCTATAGCCAAGAGCGAGTGGTATTCCGATGGGACACCAAAGGAAGAGGGATCCGAGGCTCTGATGATGTCCGAGGAGATCAAGGCATGGGACGAGGCGTGGGCCGAGGAGTTCGGGAATACCAACGAGGGTCGTAAGGCTTCCGCCGAGTTCAAGGAGATACTTCGTGGGATAGAGCGGTCCGAGGGAGGCAAGGCTGCGTTTGAGTTCCTGCTAGCTGGCGGTCATCTTGGCTTCTCCAAGGATATGTGGGGATCCGAGGAGGGTGATTATTACGAGAATCTGGTTGATAAGATCACGGAGCAATCTGTATCATCATCAAGGATAGAGAAGGTAGAGGAGGCGATGGCGACAATAAACGAGATCAATGACCAGCTAAGGCCTTTGCTTATCCAGTACCGGGATAGCACGAGATACGGGGAATATGATTTCGATAGGTTACGTGGATCCGCCTCATTAAGAAAGATAAACGAGTTATATGATCGTCTGGCTGAGGCTAAGAGCGTTATTAACGCCGCCGCTTCCGCTGAGGCTATTGAGATGGATATGCCTGATACGGTGGAGAGTGGAGTCACGGATTCTTACCGTAACGCTCTAAGGGACGCCATGGCATACGACAAGGGTATGGATGAGATTAAATTCGCCAAGGAACATATGTCCGCCCGCTCCCGCAGCCAAGTGGAGCGGATGGCCGCCAAGTTATCTCGGAAAAACCCGTCATGGACGACCGTGGAGGTATCGTTTTTGAGAAGGAAATACGGTCCTGACTTCAATAATAAGCTAGCTAACGACATAGCGATGGGTAAGACTGATAAGATCCTTGTCGAGTACGCCAGAACCCGGTTGTATCCTTATATGAGGAAATACTCTCCCAAGGGATATTCTGATTTCGTTAGGAAGATAAATAACGGTACGTATAAGGTATCCGAGTTCTTTGATGCCATAGAAAATGGTATATCTAAGGAAAATAGCGTATCCCGTTTCGGGTTTGATATTAATATGATCGATCTGACGATCAATAACCAGTGGCTTGATGAGGCTGATGCCGAGAGTTCTTTCCGTAATCCTAATTATAATCCCGATCTGGGTTATGGATATCATACGCCTAGGTTCGATAAGTACAAGAACGAGGCTTTCTTCAAGAAATACGGTATTACCAACGAAGGGGAGGAAGCTACGATCAATAAGGATAAGTGGGAGATGAGGAAGGAGCTGCTTAACATAAGCCGTAAGGCTATGGAGGATTATGACGAGCGGTTCAGGAACATCTACCAGATACCACAAATATCCAAGGGCGGCGTGGAGAGGATGGTGCAGGCCGGGGTTGACCCTAAGGCGGCCATCGGCAACGCCGTACGTGATATCGTTGGCGAGAGGGTGGATGACCCTATACATGGTCAGGGGCAAGACCTAGGAGGGATTGATGAGAACGATAACAAATATCGTATGATCCCCAAATACTATCTTAGCAAGTTGGAGAACGCCGATGACGTGTCCCATGACTTCGCCTACTCCTATTCCATGTTATCCTTACAAGCGACCTCTTACAAGTATAAGAGGGCGGCCTTGGATGATGTCATGGGATACAGGAACATGATGCTGGAGACGCAATACGACGGCGGTAAGAACCCAGAGGCGACGCATGCCTATAGGATGTTCCAAGATTGGGTTAACGCCAGTATCTATGACGTCAGGATAAATAATAAGCGGGCGGAATGGAATATAGGTAATTATAAGGTCGATCTTAATAAGCTGGCTCTTATGTTTACCAAATTCGTATCCAAATCCAACTTAGGCTTCTCCCTGTCCGTCGCGGCTACCGGCGCCCTTACCGGGCAGGCCAACTTCCTTTTGGAGGGTATGGTAGGGCAGTATATAAGCAAGGACTCCATGAAATACGCCTATGGGGAAGCCCAGAAGCAGTTAAGTACGTACGTGTCGGAGATCGGGGATATAAACCGCACCAACAAGCTATATGTCGTTGGAGAGGCTCTAGGCGTATTCAATGTCCGCAACCGTGTACGATCGGCGGCGTATAACAAGATCTGGAGAACCTTATTCCGGGACCTGCCGTTCAAGATGATGGAGGTTCTTAACTCCCCGTTGGATCCGCAGGTCATTATCTCAGTCATGGATGATACCCGCCTATACGAAGGTCAGTTCTGGTCATACTCCAATTTCAAGGAGATGATGATGAAAGACAGAAATATGTCCGCTAACGAGGCTAAACGCTATTGGGAGCGTTTAAGGGATTATTCTATGTGGAACATGGTAGATGTCAAGGACGGAAAGATCGTGGCTAAGAACGAGGCTAACAAGGATATTATAGACCGATATATACCCACCTTGTCCAGTAGGGTAAGGAGTATGGTGCAGATCTGTGACGGCGCCTTGAACGAGCAGAACCGGGTGGGGGCTAGCCGGAACGCTATCCTTAATATGGTGCTGCCTCACCGTGGATGGTTTATATTGGCCGTACAGCGGGCGTATAAGAAAGCCGGTTTCAATTTCCAAACCAACCAGTTTGAGGAAGGATATATGAGAACGTTATGGAGACTGGCCGGTAATGTCTATGGATCGATGTCCGAGGGCAGGATGGGAGAGGCATATGACGTGCTTAAGGAAGAGTATGATAAGCTTACCCCCTACGAGCAGATCAATATCAAGAGATCGATTATCAACATGGCGGTATTCGCTACGATGATGGCCATAGGACGGGCTTTGATGGGATATAGGGAGGATAATGAGGATAGCTGGTTCGGGCAGTTCATTACCTACATCGTGTTCAGGACGATCAATGAGATCGCCTCCCAGACATCCCCGTTCATGGAGCTTAACGCTATAGATATGTTACAAGACCCGCTGGTCACGGCCCGGAAGCTAGGTGATCTCACCGATCCTCGGAATTGGGATCCGTTCGCTACCGTCCAGACCGGCGTGTATAAGGGCGAGAGCAAACTATGGAGGCAGCTCATGAAGTTCTCGTTTGGTAAGCAATGGTATAATATCAAGACGGCTAGGGATATTAAGCAGATATTCGACTACTGGTTGATGACCAACGGCATGACGATGGGATTCTTCTTAGGAGGCAGGGATAAGGACGAGTCCGGGGAGGACGCTAATTGGTACTTTGACAGGGGAAGATAACTGATATAGTATGACGAAAAAAAAATAGCCAGTCAATTGTTTAAGACAATTTGATTGGCTATTTTTGTATTCCCATCTATCCATCCCGGACGGATGGGAATAAACAATTATCAATTATGAATGCAAATGTAAGCATTTATCAAGATTCCGTGAAGGATAGTAGCGGAATTTTGACGTCTGAATCCAACGAAATGGGATTGTCTACTATTTTTAATTACAATGGGAATAATGTAGCTTTTATCAAGACCAGTTATGGTATTCTTATTAATGCCACTGATATGGCTCGCCCATATAATAAGAGACCTGTTGACTATTTAAGGCAAATATATGTAAATGAATTAGTTAGTGCAATTGTGAGCCAGACACACATATCTGAGGATCAATTAGTTATAAAAATGAGAGGAAGCTCTGAAAACGGAGGAGGGACATGGTTGTATGAGGATGTGGCTATAGATTTCGCCCAATGGCTTGATGTTAAATTCAAAGTTTGGTGTAATTCTAAAATAAAGGAGCTTCTTACTACTGGTTTAGTGAAACTGCCAAATTTTAATAATCCTCCGGAAGCAGCAAGAGCATGGGCCGATGAGTATGAGGCTAGGATGAAAGCTGAGAAGGAAGTTAGATTAGCTTTGGAGGCTAAGGAAAAGATTGAGAAAGAGAAGAGGATGGTTCAAGCTGAATTAAATACAGCTATAGATACTATAAAGGAGAATGAACCGGTAATTGATATGTTTAAAAGGTCTATTCCAAGAGAGGGTGTCCTTATCCGTGAATCATCAAAATATTTTGAGCAATTTGGCTATTATATCGGGATTAAGAACATGTATCCGTTATTACAGGAATTAAAATATGTTTTTAGGAATGAGAGAGGTAGGATAGAGGCATATCAGTCCGCTCGTAATTATGGATTAGTTACATATGGGTCTGATCCCGGTGATGAATACTGGGAGGCTAAAGCCATGACCGTCATGATAACATTGAAAGGATTTGTTAAGCTAGAGGAGTTGTCAAGGAAGAAAAGAGATGTTTTTAAGAGATATGGACATTTCTATGATAATGTATGAGTATTGTAAGGATAGAGGCTTATAACCTCTATCCTTATTTATATACTACTCGTCCCATTGCTCCTAATAGCTCTTTATCATCCTGCTCCTTTACCTCTACATAATAATATCCCTTGAAACAAAATTTCTTTTGATCGGGATCTGACAAGAACTTTTTATATTCCTCGAATCCTTCATCTGAAAGATGATAAGCCTTTCTTTTTTGCTGAAGTAATTCATCTGATTCTAATATCTGTTTTTTTTTAGTAGCCATAATAACGTCATTTTTTTTATTTTACGATTTTTAGACGATGAGGTATTCTACCTACTCCACAAAGTTCCCCATTTTCTGATTTGACAATTTTTACTCCATCAATAGAATGATAGATGTTTTTTGTAGGATCATTCAAAAAATCTTTAAAACTTTCCAGTTCTTCATCTAATAAGAAAAATTCTTTCTTGCAAAGTTCAATGTCCATATAATGATTTTTTAAGGTTGTTATATATCTTGTAATAAATACTCTTCTATTTTCTTAGCCATATCAATAAGCATCTCACATCTAAGGTCGTTAAGATCCTTACAAAACCTCATTTCCTCCTCATGCTTTTCCTTCGGCGATCTGTTATCACTTACGCTGTAGCATGGTGATGAGTGTATCGGTATGGGCTTCATGGCATCTATGGCTAATTTGATAGCCTTTTCTTTGATATCGCTCATACTATTTTCTTTTTGTTCCCAGATCATGCCGCTATGAAGGCAATTAGGATCACCAGCATGATTTATTAAACAAATCCCTTCGTCGTAAAAACAACATCCCGTACAACTCTCTTCTTCTATCTCAGGGATAGCTATGTATTCTTTCCCTTTATATATTTTAACTTCTCCTTTTCTTATCTTATTCATCTTATTAGATTTTTATATCCTACATGTTTCAACTGCTCTTCGGTAGCTTTCTCCTTCGGGAACTTCCCGTGCCATTTACCGGGCACCACGACATCACGTCCGTCTGGGCTGGTAGCCAGCCTCCCGCATTCGCTGCACAGCCCCATGCCCTTGTACGGCTGTAGCTCCTTGGCATACTCGAATTTGTCCACCATATACTCGTTTGTCAACATCCAGTAACTAGACGTAGCGGTATTATCGATACAGCCGCATTTAGCGCATACAAACAGGCTCATAGTAAGTTCTTTTTTGCCTCATTAAACAACCGTTCTACCAGATTCTCAAATTCACCATCAGGCTCTATTATATTTCTTATCTTTATCTGTATGTTTTTATGTTTTGCCAAAGAATAATAATTGTCCTCTACATTATAATGAGCCACAGGGCCATCTACGTAAATAGCTTCATTTGGATCTAGCTCATTTTTATAATAATCTTCTACGGTATTTATAGGAATATAACGTAGATTATCTATTCTCATTATAGAATATTCATCGAATTTGACGTATTTCCCAACGACCCATTTATAGTTCTCTTTTAGATTAGCCTGCATCTTGTTTTTTTCTTCCTTCAACTTATTTTCCAGTTCTTCAATCTTATTCATATTCTATCTATTTTAATGTTATTGTTATTAAATCTGTTTATCATCTCATCAAAGAATTGACGGTCTATCTCCACAAGCAGGGAGTCCCTTCCCTCCTCGCAAGCCGCTATCCCTGTCGTTCCGCTCCCGGCTACCGGATCCATTACCGTATCTCCCGGATTCGTGTATGTCCGTATCAGGTATCTTAATAACTCCACCGGCTTCTGGTTGGGATGGACGGCTGATTTTTGCCTGTCTGTCTTGAACGTCATGACCGATAGCGGGTATCTCTCCGTGCTATCGTATGTAGTGAGACCGGTCTTGCCGTATAATTCCGTTTCCTTGCACCCTGCTTTACTAGAGGCCTTGGATACTTTCCTGACATGACCATAAGTCTTTTGGGGATTATATGTATGCTTCCCAAGTGGCATAGGTGAGAAGATAAGTATCAACTCATGATTTCTTAATGGATATTTCTTGGCGTTAAGAAAACCGGTAGGGGTAGTCTTATGCCAAACAAGGTCGTACCGGTACCATCCCGCTGGGGCGACCCTCATGATCTCGACCGCCGCCGTGAGTGAACAGGTGACGGCTACCACCCCGTACGGACACAGCATTTTTTTGGATTACCTCCCACATCGCCTTATAATCAAATCCCTCCTTGTCGTATCTTGCCTGGGTTATCTTATAAGGAGGGTCGGCAAAAACAAATCTTACCTTCCCTACCATATCCTTGAATACGGACATCGCCATACCCATATCCCCGTTAAACGCCCTTACTTTCTCGTTCATCATCAACCCTCTCCACTTTAATTGTTCCCATATCACCTGAAGGTAACGTAATACCGCTATACACGTTATTCCAGTTCTCGTCAATGGCCAACTGATGTAATATCGACCTATATATCTGGTAGGTGTTACCGATAAGTCTCTTCCTATTTATCTTATCCTTACTACCCCCATCATATCCTATATGCTCATAATCCCCAAGATCAGGGAACAGTCTTCTTCTTATCGCTCGTGAGTTATTGATTATAAAGCTTCTTATCCCCAGCGTTTCCGCTCCATCCATATCATTTATCAACGTATCTGTCGTATGTTGTAGGTCTATGTCGCCAGCGGCGAATCTACTGATGTCTTCCACGCATTGGGATATCAGCATTAGCTGTTCCCTTGTCAACGTTATTTTATAAAGTTGTTTATTATCCATGATTATCTGATATTAATTTTTCTTTTATATGTTTAGATATATCAATTATCTCATCTTTTATATTGCAGTCATCTTTTAATAATGAACCAAATATACATGATATGGCGCTCTTTAGGCCTAGCGCTATCCCTATCTCCAATATTTTTTTATCGGTATTAGAGATTTCTACAGGTTCATATAATATTGATGATATGTTGTTAACGACGTATATTATATCATCTTCATTCATTGATGTAGATTTATCGACAATAGCTATAAAATCTTTTATAATCATAATATAAGCTATTTTTATTTCTTTTATCGTATCATCGCTTAGATGTCTATCTCTTATATGCCTTTCAACATACTTGTTTGCTAGATTCTCTATTTTGTTTGATTTGTCCATTTGTACTATCAATTATTTAGTTAATAATAGATCATAGTCCTCTTCGTCTATACTCCCATTATTGTTGATGTATATAATGAAATCATTTAAAAGCACGGACTTATCCTTGGATAAGGCTTTTATAATAAGCTCTCCATCATCTTTCAACATCACATGCACAGTATCCCAGATAACATATTTTTGACATTCTTTCTCAATCTTCTTGATTGTTTTAAGTATTGTCTCCTCATATCTTTTTACTATTCCGCACAGTTCAGTCGTATTATATTTACGTATAGCCGTGAATATATATTCCTTTTTACAATCCCAGCATTTTATCAGTCTTTCTGATCCGCACGCCTTATCCTCGTAGAAGAAGCAACCCTTACATGGTTCATTATGGTCGTAGCTTAATACTACAAGCAGCTCCACACCATTCTTGTATATCACGTCTCCTTGTTTCATCTTGTCTATTTTATTAATCTCATTATCAATATAGCAAAGTTGGATATTATCCATACTATAGATATCCAGAATGTTATACTCAACATAAGACCTATGTTCTTAGGTATAGGATCTACTCTCCTGAATGTAAGGATCATGAATACAAATGTCTTGAAGTTCATAATTTACGATATTTTTCTATATAGTTAACTATTAGATCCTTGACACCTTTAGGGACATTAATTAGCTTAAGGTTACCTTGGAATATATCCTTACCGTACTCGTCCATGATCACCCCGAATGAAGGATTCATGATTCTTGTCGATATACATATCGGTTGGTCGGTATCGAATCTGATAACGGCTACCTTCTTCTCGTTTATCGCCTTCTTTAGGGCTATATAAAGCTTATGACCTTTAACAATGTCACAATTACCTTTCATGATCTTAGACATATATATGATATGCTCTTTCTTCACATTGCTGAGATTGTCCATCAGTTTAAGATCTCCACCAACAGATTTCCATTTTTTGAAGCAAGATATGCATAGACAATAACTGGACTTGGCGTTCCTCGGCATCATCCTGCTGCTACCAGCGGGAACCGTATCGCCACAGCAGACGCACGTCCGGTCTTTGTTGGTGCGTACTGGGCCATAGCTGTTTATCGGGTATTCTTTTTCTTTAAGCATCTTTTTCTGTTTTCAAAATTATCATCACCATATTCATAATTAGGACAAGCCTTATTGCTTGGGCGTCTCGTATAAGTCTTTTGCTCCCTATCGTATTTCCTATTAGGGTTTATGTTCTAAAAAGTATTAAATATGATAAAATATATTATATTTCTTTGTAAGTTTCAGAGTGTGCATTTTGACAAAACACATTCGTAATCCTTACAGGGTTGAACAACAACCCCCTATCGATTATCCTTCGAACTGATTCGCAGGAATCACCGACTACTTTTCTCATGATGTTCAACGCTCCATTTACATCCGCATTTATGAGTTTCCCTGTCGAGGACTGGAACAGTCCCCGTTTCTTTCTCTTTCCTAAATAGTTATTTTGTGAAACACATCTTCTATGTACTGTTCTCTTTCATAATACAATTTCTTTATACGTTTAGTT
>ENA-OUQO01000099-OUQO01000099.1-human-gut-metagenome-genome-assembly--contig:-NODE-99-length-42610-cov-12.548678_pt1 | contig 42610 bp, 44 predicted proteins | sample MGYA00237944_ERZ548825 | MGnify/ENA primary metagenome ERZ548825 (study PRJEB26490, sample SAMN05194700) | human gut metagenome | biome: terrestrial biome; feature: human-associated habitat; material... | reverse complement strand
ACGATTGATGAAGCTATGAATAGCACCGACCCAGAGGTGCAGGCAAATTTCAAAAAGTATTTTGGAAATAAACGCCCTACACCAGAAGAATATATTTACAAGATTACGAAAAAAACAAAGGTGTAATAAAAATCAAGTGCTGTAAGGGGGCTTGGGTCATGGAAAGTTTTAAGCATAATCTTATACGGTCATCTACTACCTAACAGCATTTTATTAACAACTGAATATCTTACAGCTTTAATAGCTCGTACAGACTATATGTTTTGTGCGGGCTTTTTTTGTATCCAAAAAATTTTTTTCACTTTTTTTCAAATTCATGCAACAAATCACACCTTGCTGTACAGATATGGTGCGGAAAGAGGGATAAACACTTTTCACGTCATAACGGAAAGGGGGTGTGATGATATGAAACCGTCGGACTTCCAAAAGACAATACAATGTCAATTTGACTGCAAGCTCAAACGTGTAGTGAAAGGCATTGTCCGTAATTATCGCAAAGAATTAAAGCGACGAAGAAATAAGGAAATCTCCTATTGTGAACTTCCAGAAATCGTCGTAGAAAAGCTGGCAGTCTGGGACGAATACGAAAGCGATTATACCGCCTTTGATGTATGTGGTATTGAGGTTCGTGTCCTTGATGATGATTTAGCAGAAGCAATTAAGTATCTGTCTGAAAAAGATAGAGAAATCTTGTTGATGTATTTCTTCTTAGGTATGAGCGATACAGAAATCGGCGACAGATTAAAGATTAACCGTTCAACGTCGTTCCGCAGTAGGAAGAACTCACTTGAAGAAATCAAGAAAAAATTAAAGGAGAACATGAATGATGAATAACACACGCCCGTCATTTTACCTTATCTCGTCGGCTGTGGACGGCAACGTAAATTCGATTGAAAAGATACTGGCATTTTATGACCCGTACATATCAAAATGTTGTTTGCGTCCGTTCTACGACAGATATGGTAATGTCTGCATAGTCGTAGACATGGAATTAAAAGGACGTATCAGAGAAGCACTTATCAAAATGATTTTGGACTTTGATATTCCTTTAGAAACCGAAGAATAACAAGCAGTAATCGCAGAGCATGATTTGTTTACTCCCCTCTTTCCTGCTCTGCCCCTGCTTTTACATGAAAGCAACACGCTTTCGCCACAGCTCTTTGACAACTGAATAAAGCAGACAGATACGTTTGTGAGATAGCGAGCCACGGGGACTGTACGCCACGACCTTTTCAAAAAGAAAGCGAGCGACCCACGCAGTGATCCGAGAGCGACTGTTGGAAAAGTCGTTTTGCCACGACCTATCCTCACAGGATAATGATACGTCCGCATGGTGCGGTTCTGCCCACAAGAATGGGAATAGTTGAGATACTAATGGAGCTTTCCAAAGCCGTCTGCCTGCTTGTAAAAAATGACACACAGTAAAGGGGGTGCATAGATTATGAACAATACTGATGTGCCTATCTGGGAAAAATATACGCTGACGATTGAAGAAGCGTCCAAATACTTCCGCATTGGCGAAAAGAAATTGCGTAAATTAGCCGAAGAAAATATTGACGCTGGCTGGGTTATCGTGAACGGTAACCGTATTCAGATTAAGCGAAAACAATTTGAAAAAATCATAGATACATTGGACGAAATCTAATGTCATTGAGCCGTGAATATGGTATAATAAGATATAGCGTATCACGGCTCATTCCATGACGGAAAGGAGCTTTACACTATGTCTAATGTGAAACGAAAAGACAGTAAAAATCGCAATTTGCGTAATGGAGAGAGCCAGCGAAAAGACGGAAGATACGTTTATAAATATACCGATATATACGGAAAGCCACAATTTATCTATTCTTGGAAACTTGTACCGACAGACAAGACACCTGCTGGAAAACGTGATGATATTTCATTGAGGGAAAAAGAAGCACAAATTAAAAAAGACCTTAACGACGGTATCGACATAGCAGGCGGTAAAATGACAGTCTGCCAGCTCTACGACAAGAAGAACAGCCAAAGAAAGAACATCAAAAGGGCTACTGAAAAAGGACGACAGTATCTTATGAACGCTCTGAAAAATGACCCATTGGGTATGAGGGCGATTGATACTGTTAAGCAGTCGGACGCGAAAGAATGGGCTATCAGAATGAGTGAAAAAGGATATGCCTATAAAACCATTGATAACTATAAGCGTTCCTTGAAAGCGTCATTTTACATGGCGATACAAGACGACTGTATCAGAAAGAACCCGTTTGAATTTAAGCTAAGTGATGTTCTGGAAGATGATACAGAACAGAAAGTTATCCTTACACCAGAGCAGGAAGAACGCCTGCTTGCCTTTATGGAAAAGGACAAGATTTACAGCAAGTATTATGATGAGGTTGTGCTTCTGCTGGAAACGGGACTTCGTATTTCTGAATTTTGCGGACTGACGACGCATATTGATATGCAGAACAGAATACTCAATATAGACCACCAGCTATTGAAAGACAACGAAATCGGCTACTATATTGAAACGCCAAAGACCAAAAACGGAAAACGGGAACTTCCATTGACAGAACGGGCTTATCAAGCAATCCAAAGAATACTAAAGAACAGAGGAAAGGCACAACCGCTGATTGTAGGTGGTTACAGCAATTTCCTATTCTTAAACCGTGAGGGCTTACCTAAAGTTGCAGGAAACTATGAGGGCATGGTACGAGGGCTGATTAAGAAGTATAACAAATATCACACGGACAAGTTACCGAACATCACACCACATTCATTCCGACATACTTATTGTACGAATATGGCAAACAGAGGAATGAACCCTAACACTCTGCAATATCTCATGGGACACGCTAACATAACCATGACACTTGGCTATTATGCACACGGTACATTTCAATCTGCAAAAGCAGAACTGGAAAGACTGGCTTGTTAATATCGGAGCGTATATTTACTACTCATTTACTACTTTTGGTTGCATTTTCATGCTGGTAAATACCAGCTTATGCAAGGTATCTTCCAAAAAGAAAATACCGATAAATCCCTAAAATACGGGATATATCGGCATTTACCAACTTATGAAAAGATAATCAGAAATTTAGTAAGTTTTTGGAATAAAAAAATGACTGAGGGATTTTTACAAAATCATATAAAATCAACCTTACAATCCCTCCGCCTCACGTTCGTTCGGCACCTCCCTTTACACAAGGGAGGCTGAATGTGAGGACAGGGGCGACCTGCGGTCGCCCGTCAATTCATAGCAAATTAAAAAGGGGCGAACACAGTTCGCCCCTACGATGTGATATGCAATTCAATTTATTTGTTCATTTTCTCTTTTTCTTTTCGCTCGGCGTTTTTAAGAAATTCCTTTCTTATCCAAACTCCGCTTAAAACCCACGCTAAAATGACGGCGACGAAAAAATCGATTCTGCCGAGTGGAAACATAGCCACTACCGTAAAGAAAAGCGGCGCTCTCACGTGGTTTAGCATCAAAAGCCATTCGATAACGACAATCACTCTTGCAAACGGAAGAGCAGTCGCAACGCTGTAACAGAGGCAGGCGATTTGCGGTGCCCAATACTTAGGCCATTTCCACATTCCGAGCGAGGTCTTTTCGGGGTTGCCGTAGGTTATGTCCGCAAGGTATCTCTTAATATCTTCCGTTTCGTCGGATTCGGGCGCACGGTATTTTATAAAAGCATATCTTGCCATAATAAAATACAATATAAGCGTAACAACATTTATCGCCACAAGCCCTGCCCAACCGAATTTGTAGGTTGTCACAAGGGGATTTCCCTCAAGGCTTAAATCGGGCGTTGCCAAAAATGTGAGGGTAAGGTCAGCCGCTGTTACCAAAAAGTATGAAATTGTCAAAATGATAAAAGCGGTTTTCCTTTTTTTCATAAATTAAAGCCTTTTTCCTATTTCATAGCCCTGTGCGGTTGCGTCTGCAATTCTGCCTGTCTTGCCTGCGTCGCCGATAACCAAAACATTTTTACATACCGAGCGAGCTTCCGTCGCAAGCGAATTTTCAGATCTTACGCCGAGGCTCAAGATGACGTAATCCGCTCTGATAATTTTGATGTTTTCGTTTTCAATATCAACTGCGACAATTCCCGTGTCGTCAATCTCCACAAGCTTGTGACCTGTAATGAACTTCGTGTTATGTTCAAGAAGTCTCGGCATACAGTCGTCAACGTGCTGCATCCAAGTGCCGGGTGCTATCTCGCTTGCCATTTCGACAATCGTAACGTCGTTTCCGTTCTCGCAAAGAAGCTCCGAGGTTTCAAGACCCGTCATACCCGAGCCGATAACAGCAACCTTTTTATTCTTGATTTCAACAGAGCCGTTGAGAATATCCGTCGTTGTGAAAACATTGTCCCTGTCCGAGCCTTTTATCGCTCTCGGCTTAATTGCACTCGCACCCGTTGCAATGATAACCGCATACGGCTTTGCCTTTTTAATCATTTCCTTGTCAACGGTTACTCCGCACTCGATTTTCGCACCTGCTTTTTGTGCCGTGTGAGTTAAATCCTCAATAAGCCAGTTGATTTTCTCTTTTTTCGGAGGAGCAGCCGCAAGAAGCAGCTGACCGCCTGTTTTTTCCTGCTTTTCGGCTACGAGAACGTCAAAGCCTCTCTTTGCGAGCGTCTTAGCGCACATAAGACCTGCCGGACCTGCGCCGACAACGAGTACCGACCTGCCGTTTCCGTTTACTTTAAGAGTTTCTTTTTCATGACCGAGCTTCGGATTTACCGAGCATTGAGCGTGAGTGCCCTTGTATGCGTTTGCCTGCATACTTTCCATACAATAAAGACAGCAAATGCACCTGCTGATTTCGTCCTCTCTGCCTTCCTTGACCTTGTTAGCCCAATGCGGATCGGCAATATGAGGTCTGCCCAAGCAAACAAAGTCCTGAGTGCCATCCTCAAGCTGGCTCTCCGCCTGCTCGGGACTTCTGATAAGGTTTGCCGCAAGCACGGGGATTTTAACGGCGTCTTTTACGGCTCTTGCCATATATTTACGCCATCCGCACTCAAACGAGGTGGGTTCAAGCCAATAGTTGTATGTATCGTATCCTGCCGAGGAAACGTCGATAGCGTCTGCACCGTTTTCCTCAATGATTTTAGCCATTCTAACGCCGTCGGGGAGAGTATAGCCAACGCCCTCTCTGCCGATTTCCTTATAACATTCGTCAACCGAAAGCCTTACGATTACAGGAAAATCCTTACCGCATTCAGCCTTGATGCCGTTGAGAATATCAAGGAGGAATTTCATTCTCTTGTCAAAGCTTCCGCCGTATTCGTCCGTTCTCTGATTGGTGTAGGGTGACAAAAACTGCTGAATTAAATATCCGTGTGCTGCGTGTAATTCAACACCGTCCGCACCTGCCGCTTTTGCCCTCTTTGCACCGAGGATAAATTCACGGATTATCTTTTTAATCTGCCTAACGGTCATTTCCTTGTTAAGACTTTCAGCGGAATACGCTCTGTCACATTTTGACGGAGAGTAAACCTTCGGCAAAAGGTCGGCTTCCATAAGCTTCTTTGCCGACGGAGCTAATTTATAGAACATTTTGCCGTAGAGCGAGCCCATAACCCTTTCCATTCCGACGGAAAGCGGAACGGTGCCCATCATAAGAGTAAGGTTCTGTCTGCCCGGATGATGAAGCTGAATAAACATCTTCGCACCGTGCGAGTGAACACGGTTGATCATCTCCGCTAAGGGCTTGATATGATAATTGTGGCTTATCGCAAGCTGAGCAAAAGCCGACGCACCGCTGAAGTCGTCAACTCTTGTGATTTCGGTTATGATAAGACCTGCGCCGCCTATTGCACGCTCCTCATAGTAGTTCATCATTTCCTCTGTGGGTTTTCCGTTGAACTGACCGAAGCCGAGCATCATAGGAGGCATAACAATTCTGTTTTTTATTTCAACATTTCCTATTTTCATAGGTGTAAAAAGAGTTTTGTATTCCATACCTGCACCCCTCATAATAAATATATTATAATTTTATCATATTTATTTGAAAGTAACAACAGTTTATTTTACCTTTTCTGTTTTTGAAAAAACCGTGTAAACGCCCATTATAATAAGAAAAACCGAAAATATGATTTTAAGCGTGCTTTGAGGTATGCCGGTAAGCAGGAAATTGCCGATAACCGCACCCACACCGCCGCCCAAAGCCATGGGAATAACAGCTTTCGGTTTTATCATTTTATTTTTGATATAAATTATGAGCGACACTGCGGCGCAAGGAATAAAAAACAGTAAATTAAGCCCCTGTGCGTTGATTTGCGGAGTGTTCTTTACGAGCGTTAAATACATTATATATACTCCGCCGCCTCCGAGACCCATTGAGGCAATTATTGCCGAGAGTATTCCTGCGAGTATATCGATAAAAGAGTATTTCATATTTTAGTAAGCATCCTTATCCCTGCCCAAATCATAAACGCACCAAAGAGCTTTTTTGATATTTTAGGCGATATTTTTTTAAGTATTGCCGTGCCTAAAACAGCACCGACAACCGCTTGCGGAATGATGAGTAAATTATCAAAAAAATTGACATATCCGTGATATGAGTATATAATCAAACTGATTACGGATATGGGAAGTATGACGGCAAGAGCATTGGCTTGAGCCTGCTTTTGGTCGAGCGAGCACTTTTTCAAAAGAAAAACGGCAATAACGCCTCCGCCCGCACCCAAAAGCACGTTTATTATTCCCGTGAGTATTCCGCCGAGGAATGAAAATATCTTTTTCATTTAATCACCGATTTTATATTTTGCCGATAGGAGTGATTTATTCTATGCAACTGAAATTCAAGTCGGGTATCAATAAATTACTGATAGCCGTTGTGGTGATATACCATATAATAATCGCTCTGTTGTTTTCGACGAAAATATTTTCAATGTCGAATTTCGGCGTGAATATTGCGATTATAATGTGCGTCGTTGACGTTATTTTGATTTTGCCGATGCTCTTTATGACGTATTATGAGTTCAAAACGGATTATCTCTATATTCACGATTATCCGTTCAGAGCTTATAAAATCAAGTATTCGGATATTTTTACCGTTGAGGACGGGGATTTTGAGACAAAGGACAAGAGCATTGTGGCTCTTTCGCTTGACAGAGTGGCGATAGGCTATACAAAAATCAACAACAAAAACGAAGAGGAGAAAAGATATGTTTTCATTTCTCCCAAGGATATGAGCTTGTTCCTTATCCGCTTGAGCGCAAGGCTTAAGCAATGTGAGAACGAGGCTACAGAGAGGGCAAAGGAGCTTTCGGAAAAGCAAATTGAGCACAATCGCAAAAAGGAAATTGCCGACCGCAAGCGAGAGGAAGAAAAAAAGGCAAACGCACCCGAGATTATCAAGGTCAAGGGTATAAAAAAGGGCGGCTTCAAGGTCGAAGAAGCCGAAGCGGATAAAGATAAAAAATAAAAGTAATAACTTTCGGAGGGATGAAAATGAGAACAAGAGTTTGTTTTTCACGTTTTCACCCTCTGTTTTTATTGTTGTATTATATTGCGGTGATTTCGGTAAGCGTCTTTTCATCAGACCCGATTATATTGGGCGTATCGCTTTTAGGTGCCGTTTTGCTTTGCGTAAATCTGTTCGGAAAGGGACTTTTGAAGGACGCCGTTTTTCTTTTGGTGCTGACGGTATTATTAACCGCAACAAATCCGCTTTTTTCACACAACGGAATAACCGTGCTTTTCTATTTGGGCGACATGGCATATACACTCGAAGCACTTTTATACGGGCTTAATATGTCCGTTATGGTGTCGGCGGTAATACTGTGGTTTAAGAGCCTGAACGCCGTTTTGACAGATGATAAAATGCAGTATCTTTTCTCAAAAAGTCTGCCGAAAACAACGCTTGTTATCACAATGGTTATGAGGTTTATACCGCTTTATATAAAGACGGTAAAGGATATAAATGACACACGCAGGGCGATGGGACTTTATCCCAAAAGAAATATTTTCAAGAAAATCAGAAACGCCTGCGAGGTCTTTTTGACGCTTGTAACGCAAAGCCTTGAAAATGCGGTCGAAACGTCGTTTTCAATGAAGGCGAGAGGCTACGGCGAGGGCGAGCGAACAAGCTATTCGATATATAAAATCAAGCCGACGGATATTACGCTTATTTCATTGCTTGCGATTTCCCTGACAGGCTTTATCTATGCTTTCGGAGTGCGTGAAAATTCGTCCTTCGCTTTTTATCCGACATTTTTTGTTCCCAAAATGAGTGCTTTGAGAATTTCAATGTATTTTGTGTTTGCACTCGTTTCGCTTTTTCCCTTTTTAATAAATTCAGCGGAGAGTATAAAATGGAAATATTATCTGTCAAAAATCTAAATTTCACATATCCCGAGGCAAAGGAAAAATCGCTTTCGGACGTATCGTTCTGCGTAAATTCGGGGGATATAGTTCTTCTGTGCGGCGAGAACGGAAGCGGAAAAACCACGCTTCTCAAAATGCTGAAAAAAGAGCTTTCTCCGTTCGGCAAAAGGACGGGGGAAATTCTTTTCTGCGGCGAGAGCACAGAGAGTGCAAAAAGCTCCGATATAGGCTTCGTCTTTCAGGACGTCGATAGCCAAATCGTCTGCGATAAGGTTTGGCACGAGCTTGCCTTTACGCTTGAAAACACGGGCACGGAGCCTATGCAGATGCGCCGCCGTGTAGCCGAAGCGGCAGGATATTTCGGAATAACGCAATGGATTTATAAAAATACGTCGGAGTTGTCGGGCGGTCAAAAGCAGCTGTTAAATCTTGCCTCCGTGACGGTCGGAGTGCCGAAAATGATACTCTTGGACGAGCCGCTTTCACAGCTTGACCCGATTGCCTGCGTGGACTTTATCAACACCGTTAAACGCTTGAACGAGGATTTGGGCGTTACGTTTATAATCAGCGAGCACCGCACGGGTGAGCTTGTGTCCGTGTGCAATAAAATTGCCGTTATGAAGCAGGGTAAGCTCATCTCCTATGGCAATATTCGTGAAAAGCTGCCTGAAATTTCAAACGAGGCGGTTTTCGGAAATATGCCCGACTGTGCGAAAATATGGCGTGATACGGGTAAAAAAGGGGAGTGTCCGCTTAACGTCAAGGAGGGCAAGAATTGGCTTTCGGAGAATTTTTCGTTCGCTTCCTCTGCTCCAATAAAGGAATTTCACAATGAATACGATAACGTCCTCCAATGTAAGAACGTGCATTTCAGATATTCAAAGCACAGCGAGGATATAATAAACGGCTTGAGCTTTTCATGTAAAAAGGGCGAGGTGCATTGCATTTTGGGTGCTAACGGCTCGGGAAAAACAACCCTTGTAAAGCTCATTTCGGGAGTTTTGAAGCCGTACAGCGGAAAGATAAATATCGGCAAGGGCAAGCGTGCTGCGTTGCTTGTGCAGAATGTTAAAAATATGTTCGTCTGTGAGAGCGTCGAGGAGGATTTGAGGCTTTATTGCCAAAATATCGGACTTGATTTCAGCGAGGGCGAGGACAGAACCTACGAAGCACTTGAATTGCTCGGGGTTGCGGACTTGAGGCACCGCCATCCATTCGATTTGTCGGGTGGAGAGCTTCAAAAATGTGCTATTGCAAAATTGCTTGTGTCAAAGCCCGATATTCTGCTTATGGACGAGCCTACAAAAAGCCTTGACTGTGTCGCAAAGGACAATATTAAGGATATAATCAAGGACTTGTCGCTAAACGGCGTGAGCATTGTAGCCGTAACCCACGATACAGAGTTTGCTGCGGAAATTTCAGACCGCTGTTCATTGCTTTTTGACGGAGAAATCACCGCCTGCGACGTTCCGCAAAGGTTCTTTTCCGACAACAGCTTTTATACCACGGGAGCTTCCAAAATTTCGAGGGATTACACCGATTTTGCCGTAACCTGTAAGCAGGTGTCGGCTCTTTGCACGGAGAAAAACGATGAGCCTTAAACAGAGAAAAATTTTAAGCTATATTTTAATCTTCGGCGTAATTCCGCTGACGGTTATTTTCGGCACGCAGCTTTTGGGGGCAAGAAAATACGTTTTTCTTTGCCTTGCCGTAACAGTATTTTGCCTTGCTTCGTTCTTAATTTCGATTGAATACAAGCAGCGAACGGCGGTTGTCGGCACGGTGCTTGTATCGGTTATGACGGCACTTTCGGTTGTCGGACGGTTTGCGTTTTCCTATGTTCCGTTTTTCAAGCCCGTAACCGCTTTTGTAATAATAACAGGCGTTTACCTCGGCTCGCAATACGGATTTTTATGCGGTGCGCTGTCGGCTCTTGTGTCAAATTTCATTTTCGGGCAGGGTGCGTGGACTCCGTTTCAAATGCTTGCATGGGGACTTATAGGCTTCTTTGCGGGAGCTTTTTCAAAGGGTCTTATAAAAAGCAAGCTTTTCCTGTATTTCTTCGGTGCACTTTCGGGTGTTGCGTATTCGCTGTTTATGGACACTTGGACGGCAATTTACGTTGACGGCACATTCGTATTTTCACGGTATTTAACGCTCATTGCGGCGGCTGCTCCCGTGACTGCCGTCTATGTAATATCAAATGTGATTTTCCTCATTTTATTATTCAAGCCGATAGGCAGGCGATTGGCGAGAATTACCCGAAAATACGGGCTTTCCGAGTAAAAACTAAAGGACTGTAAAGTTTTAACCTTTACAGTCCTTTTTATGTTTGTCAGTCTAATTTCAGCTGTTCCAAGAGTTGATTTCTTTTCTCAACCAATTTGTCCAAGCGTCAATTCCTTCGCCCGTCTTTGCGCTGATAAAGAATATCTCACAGTTGGGATTTAATTTCTTAATGCGCTCAACAACCGCCTCGTCGTCAAAGTCGAAAACGGATTTTGTATCGATTTTGTTGATGAGAACACAGTCGCTGACCGTAAACATCAAGGGGTATTTTAACGGTTTGTCGTCTCCCTCGGGAACGGATAAAATCATAGCGTTTTTAGAAGCTCCCGTATCAAATTCCGCAGGGCATACAAGGTTTCCGACATTTTCAAGCACAACGAAATCAAATTCATTTGCACCGAAGCTGTCTAAGCCCTGCTTTGTCATCCCTGCATCAAGATGACACATACCGCCCGTGTGAAGTTGGATTGATTTTGCGCCTGTTTCAGCAATCGTCTTTGCGTCAACGTCGCTGTCAATATCAGCCTCCATAACGCCGATTTTGTATTCGTCCTTTAATGCGGCGATGGTTTGCTTCAAGGTGGTGGTCTTTCCGCTTCCGGGCGAGGACATAAGGTTCAAAAGAAATGTCCTGTTCGCTTTAAGCTGCTGACGTACCTTGTCCGCCTCTCTGTCGTTGTTTTCAAACACAGAGCGTTTAATTTCAATTACTTTATAATCGTTCATAATACCTCTTCTTTTGTGAAATGCTTATTTGCCTTCGTTGACAGCTCTTGCCATAGCAAGCTTGTAATCCTTCTGATGTGTAAAGATTTCATGCTTGTACGGATTTGTATGAGTTTCGATTGAACGCTTGATAATAGCGGTAAGCACAACAACGTTGACAACAAGAGCAAGAATAGCGATAACGCCCTGTGCTCTCGGGTCTGCGCTTGCAGGTGCAAAATCGGGGCTCATAACGTAATCTGCGGGATATACCGATGTGAGAACCGAGAATTTGTCGCTGAGCATAAACTGCGGAACGATTTGAGCGAACATACACCAAATAGCAAGAGTGTTTGCACGGTTCTGAATCCAGCCGCCCTTGTTCCAGAAAGCGTTTGCAAAGGTCGGAGCGAGCAAAAGAGCAAGACCGCAATACCAGCTGTGTGTGGGAAGATTGTTATAGGTGTATTCAAAGTTCCATATGTCGTAAGCGAGTATGTAGCACCAGGTCATATCGGGCCAAAGCATATCCTTTTTGTCCTTTGACTGATAAATGCCCCACCAGCCTGTCATACACAAAATGTTGACGATGCCTGCGATACCGTTTACCCAGTTCCACCAGCCGCCGTAGAGCCAAATGCCCTCGTTTGAGTACCACCAAGCAGAGCCTGTTTCTGCAATAGCGTTAGCACCCTTGATAGCCGACTCAAAGTCAGATGCAACTGCGATAAGGATATTGATAGCAACGATAAGGAACGGGAACACTTTGAACCATTCCGTCTTGCCGATTCCCCATTTGTACTTGAGGAACATAAAGCCGATACAGCCGATTGTAGCGGCATACAGCTTCGCATAGTGGAACCAACCGTTCATATGTAAGTATGTCGGGTTGTTAAGCGCCCATTCGGCACCGTTCTTAACACCTACTGCGATAGCGATAAAATACACCGTAAGAACTACGGGAACAACGATAAAGCAGAAAATTCCGCCTGCTTTACTGCGGCGTGCAACTTCATTCAAAACAACAAGTCCGACAAAGACCATAACCCAACCGAGAAGCTGTGTGATTGAAGCGTCACCGTAAATGTGGAACAACATTTCATTATCCTCCTCTGAATAATTTATTAGACATCAGTATGTCTAAGGTTATAGTAACACCGAAAAAAGCCGTAGTCAATACACAATATTTACAGAAAAGTTGATTGACATTTGTTGATATAAATTATAAAATAAAGGTACAAATATTATAAGGAGCAGTGTGCTATGCCTAAAAGATACGAATACGTTAATCCGCCGAGTTTAGGCGTTGAAAACCCCCGTCCGAAGGTTGCGGCTGTCGGCAGAAAAATCACCGACGTTATCGACCATAAATTAAAGGGCGTTACATCAAATGACGCCGAGTATTGGGGTCTTGCCGAGGTCTTGACTGACGATATGTGCGATATTGTCTTGTCAATGGACTTGCGTAAGCCTATGACTTTTGATGAAATTGCAAAGAAAAATCAGCAGTTTTCAAAGGAAAAGGTGCAGGAATTGCTTGACGAATTGAGCTATATCGGCTTGCTTGAATACGACTACGGTTATCATTATGACCACAACGGCAGAACTGCGCCGCAGAGCGAGAGAAGATATATTTTGCCGATGTTCGTACCGGGTTCTGCAGAGCTTCTTAATATTCACGAGCTTCCCCCCGACGGCATAAACCAAAGGCTTATCGACCATCCCGAGCTTGCTTCGTTTTTTGAAAGAATGACCTTTGTTCCGCTTGCGGGTATTACCCATATGGTGCCTCCCGGCGGTGCAGGTGTAGGTATGCACGTTATCCCCGTTGAAAAGTCTATTGAAATGGAAAACGGGGTAATGGATATAGAACAGCTTTCATATTGGCTTAAAAAATATGAGGGACATATCGGCGTTGCACGTTGCTCCTGCCGTGCTTCCCGTGCGGCTCTTGATGAGGGCTGTGCTGATGACGATTACGGCTGGTGTATCGGTGTAGGCGACTTTGCCGACTATTGCCGTGAAACGCATAAGGGTCACGATATAACCTATGATGAGGCTATGGAAATTCTCCGCAACGCAGAGAAAAACGGCTTCGTTCATCAGATTACGAATATCGACGGAGACAACAAGATTTTCGGTATTTGTAACTGTAACGTAAACATTTGTAACGCATTGAGAACCTCACAGCTTTTCAATACTCCGAACCTCTCACGCTCGGCATACACGGCAAAGGTTGAAACCGAAAAATGTGTTGCCTGCGGTAAGTGCGTTGAGTATTGTCCGGCAGGTGCGGTAAGACTCGGACAGAAGCTTTGCACAAAGCAGGGCGAGGTAGTTTATCCGAGAAGAACTCTCCCCGAGCAGTCCTCACTTAAAGAGTATTTGCATTGGAAAGAGGATAAATGGGACGAGGATTACAGAGATAACAACAGAATTAACTGTTATGATACTGGTACTGCACCCTGTAAAACCGCTTGTCCTGCTCATATAGCTGTTCAGGGCTATTTGAAAATGGCGGCACAGGGCAGATACAAGGACGCTCTTGCCCTCATTAAAAAGGACAATCCGTTCCCTGCAATTTGCGGCAGAGTATGTAACCACAAGTGCGAGGATGCCTGCACAAGAGGTACAATCGACAGAGCAGTTTCGATTGATGCGGTTAAGAAATTTATCGCAGAGCAGGATTTGAACGCAGAGACAAGATATGTTCCCGAGGTTGTCATTCCCTCAAACAGATATGATCATTGGGAGCAGAAAATCGCTGTTATCGGCGCAGGTCCGGCAGGTCTTTCGTGTGCTTATTACCTTGCTACAAAGGGTTATAAGCCGACAGTTTTTGAAAAGAACGAAAAGCCCGGCGGTATGATGAGATACGGTATTCCGTCATACAAGCTTGAAAAGGACGTTATTGACGCCGAAATCGACGTTATCAGAGAATTGGGCGTTGAGATTAAGTGCGGAGTTGAGGTCGGTAAGGATATTACACTTGACGAGCTTCGTAAACAGGGCTTTGAGGCTTTCTATGTTGCTATCGGCTGTCAGGGCGGAAAAATGGCAGGTGTTGACGGCGAAGATGCAAACGGTATTGATATTGCAGTTGACTTCTTACATTCGGCAACCGAAAATCAGGAGCAGAAAATTGACGGCGATGTAGTTGTAATCGGCGGCGGTAATGTTGCGGTTGACTGTGCAAGAACTGCTCATCGTTTCGGCGCAAAGAAGGTTTCAATGGTATGCCTTGAGTCAAGAGATACTATGCCCGCATCAAATGAGGAAATTGAAGAAACTCTGGACGAGGATATTGAAATTTGCAACAGCTGGGGACCGAAAGAAATTAAAAAGGACGAAAACGGCAATGTAACAGCGGTTGTATTTAAGAAATGCACACGCACCATTGACCCCGAAACAAACAGGTTCTCACCCGAATATGACGAGAACGAGACAATCGAAATCAAAGCCGACAGAGTTATTTACGCTATCGGTCAGTCGATTGAATGGGGCAATATGCTTGACGGAGAAAAGGTTGAATTTTGGCACGGAAATTATCCTGTGGCAGACGGACTTACATATCAGACGGCACAGCCCGATGTTTTTGTCGGCGGCGATGTTTACACAGGACCTAAGTTTGTCATAAATGCTATTGAGGCAGGCAAGTGCGCAGCAGAGAGCCTCCACAGATATGTTCATCCTCACGCTTCGCTTACAATCGGCAGAAACCGCAGAGATTTCATTGAGCTTGATAAGGACAATCTTGTTATTGACAGCTATGACAATTCCTCACGTCAAGAGGCAGGAACAGACGCTACAATAGATATTAAGATGTCATTTAGAGACGCTCATAAAACTCTTACCGAGGAGCAGGTTAAAATTGAAACCGCCCGTTGTCTCGGTTGCGGTGCTTCGGTTGTTGACCCGAACAGATGCTTGGGCTGCGGTATTTGTACCACAAAGTGCGAATTTGACGCAATCAAGCTTCACAGAGATCGCCCCGAAGCGTCAAAAATGGTTGTCGCAGAGGATAAGATGAAGCACATTTTCCCGTATTTTGCAGGTAATGTCGCAAAGCTTGCCGTTAAGAAAATACCGAAAGAGGTCAAGGAATACGAGAAGAAATATACCGAATTCCGTGAGGCTATCGGTAAGGATACAGACAAGCACTAAGGGGTAAAATATGCACGAACTCGGCGTAGTATTCTATGTTATCGACGATGTTAAAAAGGTTGCCGTTGAGAATAATGTTGAGCATGTTCATTCGGTTACGCTCCAAGTCGGCGAGGTTTCGACCGTCATTCCCGAGTATCTTATAGACTGTTGGAATTGGGCGGTTAAAAAGCACGATATTCTCATTGACTGCGAATTAAGGGTCGAGCGAATTGACGCAATAACCTATTGCGAGGACTGTCAAAAGACCTATCCCACTGTGCAGTACGGCAAAATTTGTCCATATTGTCAGAGTGAGAAAACATATCTCATTCAGGGTAACGAATTTAATATTAAAGAGATTGAGGTAACATAGCTATTCTCTCAAAAAATGGGGCGGTTTTTAACCGTCCCATTTAATTTTACCGTTGTTTCTCCACACATTTGCTGAAATTGTTTATTAGACAAATTTCTAATAACTATTGAAAACTTGAAAACATATTGTTATAATACTATCTGTGAAGGAGGCGACATTTTATGGGCGAAAACTTCAAAGAAAAAAATAACGAAGCAGCCGAGGTAAAGGCGGAGGGCAATAACGCCGTTTTGAACGGTAATGAGTCCGAAGCGACACCCCAAAAGCTTACAGATGAACAGAAATACGCTAAAAAATATTTGTTCATGAGGGAAAAGCTCTTAAAAAACTACGATATCGGTTGTAAGAAGTACAGGAAAGCGAAAATAACAACGGTAATAGTATTTTTAGTCATTTCCGTACTTTTCACGGTATTGAGCATCGGCACGGGACGGCATATGCAGTTTTTGACTGTATGGATAATTCTTATATTCTTTTTAGTCACCGTGTACTTGTTTTTGGATTATATAAGGTATTTGATAGAGGATAAGGTTATACCGTACTTAAAGGACGACGATATGCTTGAATACGGCGAATACGATATTTTTACTGACAACGACGACGATGAGGATGAAATCGACGACGAGGAGGAAGATGAGTAATGAAGAATATTCTCAAAATATATTCCAGAGACTTAAAAAAGATTTTTACAAACAGTATGGCAATCATCTTGGCGGTGGGCGTACTTGTACTGCCGTCGCTTTATGCGTGGATCAACATTTACGCAAACTGGGACCCGTACGGCAAGCAGAGCACGGGTAATATGCAGATTGCCGTTATTATCGAGGATAAGGGTACAAAGTTTAAGGATATTGAAGTAAACGTCGGCGAGCAGATAAAGGAAAATTTGTCCGCAAACGACGTTATAAATTGGCAGTTCGTCTCAAAAGAAGAGGGTATATACGGCGTAAAGGCGGGTAAGTATTACGCAGCAATCGAGGTTCCCGATGATTTCAGCACCTCGCTTACAAGTATTATTTCCGACGATTTCAAAATGCCGCAAATTACATACTATGCCAACGAAAAGAAAAATGCCATAGCGACGAAAATTACCGACAAGGTAGTTCAGACCGTGCAAACCGAGGTCAACGAGTCCTTTGTTCAGACCGTTATTGACGTTGTGAGCAAGGTTTTGGGCGTTGTTGTGGTTGACGCAAATGACGGCTCAAATTCAACCGTTAAGAAAATTACAACGGGAATTGAGCTTGTTAAGGAAAATGTTGTCGGCTTGCAGACTACGTTGCAGAGCTTTGACAAGATTATGCAGCAGCTTGAAAAGCTTGACTCTTCGCTTGTGCAGGCTGATTTGAATAAATTGGTAAACAATGTTGACTCGGCTCTCAAGGACACAAATGACGCCATAAAGGTCACAAGGGTTGCGGTTGACGGCATAACCGATACGCTCGGCTCGGGTATCACTCAATCGTCAGGCACATTGGTTTCAATCGCAAATTCGATTAACGACATTAACGACACGACCAATGAGGCTACAACGGCAGGACTTAAATCCGCACAGATAGCAGTCAAGGACGTCAATCAGAAGCTCACGCTTTTCATCGGCACATTGGAGTCGATAAGAGACTCTCTTGACACTCCCGTAAAGGGCTTGGATGCATTGATTGCCACTCTTAAAGACGCAAACAACAACCTAACGCAGCTTGATAAAAAAATTACCTCCGCCATTGAATCGGGAGCTAATAAAAACGACGTCTCCGAAATTGTAAATTCGTTGAAATCGATAGCTTCCACGCTCAGCGGACTTGATGCGGAATACAACGGGACTGTAAAGCCTGCATTGAGCAAGGCTATTGACTCGCTCTTAGAGGTTATGAACGATGTTTCTAACATTATCGAAAAGCTAAGCGGAAGCACAGAATTTAAGGAGCTTTCAAACTCCTTGAGCGTATCCGTAAGCGCAGGCTCGACAATGTTCTCGGCTCTTTCCTCAATGCTCGACGGCTTTGTAAAGCAGCTGGATATTGTTGACGGCAAGGTTGCAGGGCTTACCGATATGGAGCTGTTTAACGTCATATATAACCTGTCCGTAAACAACGGAAATGAGCTTGGCAGCTTCTTGGCTTCGCCCGTTAAGGTAAACACCGAAAAGGTTTACGGCATCGACAACTACGGCTCGGCAATGGCACCGTTCTATACAACCCTTGCAATTTGGGTCGGCGCAATCATTCTTATAGCGGTATTCAATCCCACAGTTAAGCATAAAAAGGAACTCGGCAACATTACTTTCTCGCAGGAATTCTTCGGCAGAGCGTTTACGTTTATGACCTTCGGCTTTATCCAAAGCCTGATTATCTGCCTCGGCGACCTGTATTTCCTGAAAATTCAGTGTTATAACCCCGGACTGTTTATGCTTGTAGGCTGCTTTGCATCGCTTGTGTTCTCGCTGTTTATGTATTCACTCGTAGCGGCATTCGGCGATATAGGCAAGGCTGTTGCGGTAATTATGCTTGTCGTTCAGCTCGGCGGCTCGGGCGGTACGTTCCCGATTGACGTAACACCTGCGTTCTTTAGAGAAATTCACCCGTATTTGCCCTTTACCTTCGTTATAAACGCAATGAGAGAGTGCGTATGCGGAACTTGGGAGAGCGATTATTGGATGGATCTCGTAAAGCTCTGCGCATATATCATAATCGCACTTGTAATCGGCTTGTTCTTCAGATTTTTGTTCAAAAAGCCTGTTAAATTCTTCACCAAAAAGCTTGAGGAAACAGATCTTTTATAACAGACAATAAAGTAAACGGTGTATGAGCATTTTCGCTTATACACCGCTTTTTTATGCCTTGATTTAATTTTAGAAGCCGACAACCTGATGAGTTCTCGGAACTGACGGGGGATTGCCTATCATACCGTACTCTCTGAGCGTTGCGATTTTCTCCATATCCTCGGGCGAAATCGAGAAGCCGAAAACATCCGCATTGTTTTTAATTCTTTCGGGAGTAGCGGACTTCGGAACGGGCACAGCGCCCTTTTGCACGATAAATCTTATGCAGAGTTGAGCGACAGAAACGCCGTACTTTTCAGCCATTTTAATTAAAAGCTCACGCTTGAACGCCTGACCTTGAATTAACGGGCTCCATGCCTCGGGGAGAATTTTGTTTTCCTTACAGTATGCAATCATCTCCTCCTGCGGATTTTGCGGATGCATCTGTACCTGATTTATCATAGGATAGGTCGAAAAATTCCTCTTGATTATTTCAATATGCTCTTCGAGGAAATTGCTTGTACCGATAGAACGAAGCTTTCCGTCATTGTAAAGCTTTTCAAATGCTCTCCACGTCTCGCACAAATCATCTTCGAGCCTGTCAACATTTTCAACGAGCACGGGCCAATGAATAAGATAGGAGTCAAGATAGTCCGTTTTAAGCCTTTTAAGCGACCTTTCGCAAGAGTCTATCGCATTTTGATAGCCGTGGTCGTCATTCGGAAGCTTTGAAACCAAGAATATTTCGTCCCTCTTAACACCGCTTTCTCTTATGCCCTTGCCGACATATTCCTCGTTTTGATATGCCGCCGCCGTGTCAATGTGACGGTAACCGCTTTCAATGGCGCATTTAACAGCATTCGCAGCGACCTCCTCGGGCATTTTCCAAGTGCCGAACGCAATGCAGGGAACTTCCACGGAGTTTATAAGCGTATATTTATCTGTCAATGAATTCATAAAATCACCTCGTCATTTTTTAATATTTTATCACAGTTTTTTGAATATGTAAAAGTTTTCTTGAAATAATATTTTTGTAAAATATTGAAAGGCGGTGCGTGCTATGATGTTTCTAAAGGCATTTGTGGTGGGCGGACTTATCTGCGTTGTCGGACAAATATTGATTGATACAACCAATCTCACGCCTGCGAGGATTTTGGTGTCGTTTGTCGTGTTGGGAGTTTTGCTCGGTGCGCTCGGAATATATGCGCCGTTTTCCGAATGGGCGGGGGCAGGGGCAAATGTGCCGCTGACGGGCTTCGGCAATATGCTCGTTCAGGGCACGAAGCAGGCGATAAGAGAATACGGCTGGCTCGGAATTTTAACAGGACCGTTGAGTGCAGGCTCTGCGGGTATCACGGCGGCAATGCTGTCGGGCGTGGTCGTGTCGTTCCTTACAAAACCGAAGTCAAAATAAAACAAAAAGAACAGTTATTCAAAAAGAATAGCTGTTCTTCCTTTGGCTGAGTGTTCATAAGGAAGTATTGGTTTCTCGCATAAAAATCCCTTATGCTTTTGCCAAAAAGCCTCGCAAGGCGACAGCCTTGCTTCATTTCTCGGCTTCGGCATAAAAGAATTTTTATAGCTACGAAACTGCAACGCACTTCAAAATAATATATTTTTGATACAAGAAAAGGCAACCCCCACAGATAATGCTGACGCATATCTGCGGGGGTTAACGAATTATTGTGCAAAAAGATGTTGTTTTGAAGCAAAACTGCCTTATCAACACTCAGCCTTGTATATTTTGTTTACGCAACTGTCTCCGAAACGAAAGTATCGTCACAGCATGAGCAAGAAACATAGTTTTCAGCGTCGTTACCGATAACAACCTTTTTGCTGTCAACGTATTTCTTAACAAGAACATATGCTGCGAAAGCTGCGCCTGCAACTGCAACAAGAATACCGATTACCTGTAATGCTTTTTTCATAACAAAACCTCCAATTTTGTTTTAATATCAATGCTATTATAACCAAAATAGAATTAAAAGTCAATGAACAATATGTAAAAAATGTGCGTATGAAAATAAAAAGCAAAACGCTGTCAACAAAAGTTGACAGCGCAACAACAAACTGCTTGAATTAAGCCTTGTTCAACTTAGTAACGAGGGCGGACTTTTTACGTGCAGCATTGTTTTTATGAAGGAGACCCTTAGCAGTAGCCTGGTCAATCTTCTTAACAGCAGCAGTAACAAGTACTTCCTTGTCTGCAGAACCGCTTTCGATTGCAACATTAGCTTTCTTAATAGCAGTCTTTAATGCGGAATTCATTGATTTGTTGCGCTTAGCACGCTTGTCGTTTACGATTACACGCTTTTTAGCTGATTTAATATTAGGCATTGTCACACCTCCCTTATACATTAGCGGAATATATGATACCATTTATAGACGAAAAAAGCAAGTTTTTTTTATAATTTTGCAATATTTTTTTATTGTGTCCAATAATAAGAACATAAGGAGATGTTAAAATGAACGCAAGAACCGACTTGGCGATAGAAAAAGACAGCTTTATTTCAGGCGACAGACCAAAGGGGATAAGGCGAAAAATTTTTGAAACGGAAAAAACGAAAATAACAAAAATTTCAGTTTTAGACAAGGAAGCGGCTAAAGTAATAGGCAAGCCCGTGGGCGAATATATAACGGTTGAATTGGACGAATTTTCCTATGACACGGAATTGCTCGACGACAGAATGAAAAGCATTTCAACGCAAATTTCATCGCTCTTGCCAAAGGGCGACGGCACGGTGCTTGTCGCAGGCATAGGCAACAAGGATATAACCCCTGACGCCTTAGGACCTCGCTGTGCTGAGGGGATATTTTCTACAAGGCATATTACTTCCGAGCTTGCAGAGGAAATTGGACTTGACCGATTAAATCCTGTTTGTTCGCTTGCTACAGGCGTTCTCGGACAGACGGGAATTGAAACGGGGGAGATAATTAAAAGCGTTGCCGATGCCATTAAGCCAAAGGCTGTTATCGTCATTGACGCACTTGCGGCGGCGGGTCTTGAAAGGCTCGGCAGAACCGTGCAAATAACCGATACGGGCATAACTCCCGGCTCGGGCGTCGGAAATAAAAGAGCCGAAATTTCAAAAAACACACTCGGCGTGCCTGTTATAGCAATCGGCGTTCCGACGGTTGTCGATGCGGTTACGCTCGCAAAGGATATGACGGGAAACAAGACTGCCACCGAAAGTGCCGAGGCGCAGAATATGATGGTAACGCCCCGTGAAATTGACGTTATGATAGAAAGAGCGTCAAAGCTTATTTCACTTTGTGTAAACTGTGCTTTGCAACCGAAAACCGACCCCGAACTTTTGCTGTCTGTCGTATAATTAAAACCGCCTTTGCATATACATTACGGATATATATGCGAAAGGATGGTTAAAATGAGAAACCCAAAATCTCCCCAAAATTCATCAAACGGCGTTACGGCATTTATTTCTTTGATTATATTTACGTTCGCTTTTCTATTGAACACTTATTGCCCGACGGCAGTAGTTAAAACCGCAGTTCTTTCGGCGGGACTTGCTTTGCCGCAGGCGACGGTGCAAACTTTTTCGCAGTCTGTGAAATCAGAGCCGAAAGCACAGGAAAAGAGCGATATGGAAATCTCAGACAGCACACAAATCACAAAAAAATCGCAGGAAACGGCTAAAAAAGGCGACTCGGCACCGCAGGATATACTCGAAATGGCGAAAAAATACAAAGCCGATTTTTCTGCCGCCTCACATGACGGTAAAATACTCGAAAAGACCTACGGCGTTGCCAATGCGACCTCGACTTTCGGAAATATTACCGTCCGCAACACAACCCCGTCGCACAGCATCAATATCGAAAGCTCACTTTCGGGCGAGCTTGTGTTTTCTCCCGAGGATATTTCAAAACCCACGGTGCTGATTTTTCACACGCACACAACCGAAAGCTATGAAATGCTTGACGAAGGATGGTTTACAAATTCTTACAGCACAAGGAGTAACGACCCCGACCGAAATATGGTAAGAGTCGGCACGGCGATATGCGAAGAGCTTGAAAAAAGCGGAATAGGATATATCCACGACACCGATATTCACGATGCACAATACACAGGCGCATATGACCGTTCCCGTGAGAAAATCGATAAAATTTTACAGGAAAACCCGACAATACAGATTGTCCTTGACGTTCACAGAGACGCAATTCACAATTCCGAAACGACACGCACAAAGCCTGTTACAACAATAAACGGCAGGAAAGCGGCGCAGATAATGATAATAACGGGCTGTGAGGACGGCAAGGTAAAATCATTTCCGTCTTGGGAGAAAAATTTGACCTTTGCTCTGAAGCTGCAACAAAAGGCTGAAACAATGTACCCGAGCCTTATGCGACCGATACTTTTTTCTGCACGAAAGTACAATATGGACGTAGTTCCGTGCTCTGTTTTGTTGGAGGTCGGAAGTGACTCAAATACTTTGGAGGAAGCCGAATATTCGGGGCATTTAATCGGCAGGGCGATAAGTGAATTCGTAAAGGAGAACAAATGAAAAAGGACAGGGAATTTAAGAAGTTTATAACCGTTACAATATTGATTTTATGTGCGTTCTCGCTGTTTTCGGGTGTTGTTACGGCGAGCGAAAGAACGGGAAAAGCGGTGTTCGGTACTCATTTTGACACCGTAACCGAAACGGATGTTATAAACGACGTCAAACGGTTCTTGAATGATATAAAATTATAGTGTATAATTAAATCTATACAGTATGTTTAGGAGAATGAAATATGAATTTTAATAATCTTACCAACGGTCAGTCGGAGGGTTTTGCGATTGTCAAGCAATGTGATGAAAAGACAACGGCAAAAGGTTCTGCTTACCTTGATATGAAGCTTTCCGATAAAAGCGGAGAGATAAATGCAAAGCTTTGGGATTATTCGCCGTTAATTCACGGCAGTTTCCCTGCCGACTCTGTCGTAAAGGTAAGGGGAGAAATCAGCAAGTATCAGGGCAATGACCAGTTGAGAATAAGCAAGATAAGGCTTGTAAACGATTCGGACAACGTAAATATGGACGACCTTGTTCAGTCGGCAGATTATTCGGGCGAATTTATGTATGAAAAGCTCATTGAAAGGGTAAACGCCTTTTCCGACGAGGAGCTTAAAAAGCTTGTTTTACATATGTACGAGCAGAGAAAGGACGTTTTGCTCACTTGGCCTGCCGCATACAGACTTCATCACGCAGTAAGAGGCGGACTGTTAATGCACACGCTTTCAATCGTTAAGCTTTGCGAGGGCGTATGCGAGGTTTATCCGTTTGTAAATAAGGACTTGCTTTTGACGGGCGCTATGCTTCACGATATTGCAAAGACCACCGAATATGACGTCGGTGCAAGCGGTATCGCTTCGGGTTATACTGTTGAGGGCAATTTGATAGGACATCTTGTTAAGGGTGCTATGCTTGTTGACGAAGCGGCAACGGAGCTTTCAATATCAAGGGAAAAGGCAATGTTGGTTGAGCATATGCTCATTTCACATCACGGCGAGCCGGAATACGGTGCGGCGGTCAGACCTATGTTCCTCGAAGCTGAATTGCTCTCGGAGCTCGACCTTATGGATGCACGTGTTTATCAGATAGCACATGCGATTGAAAATGTTGAGGAAAACGGCTTTTCGTCAAGGCTCTGGGCGCTCGAGGACAGAAGAATATACAAGCACGAAACAAAGCAGGACAGCACAAAGGTTAATCTTGAATAAATTTTTAGGGGGTTGATTTTATGAGAAATCATGAAGTTACAAAGGTTCAAAGATTGCTTAATGAAGACGGCACATTAAAAGAGCCGGGCTGGTCAAGAAAACTCTATCAAATCTATGACAGGAACGACATCAAAAAGCGTGCCACCCGTATCAAAGAGTGGGATTATTATCTTGTTCTTGCAAAGGATTACGGCGTTGCGTTCACGATTTCCGATGACGGCTACATAGGACTTCAATCCGTATCCCTGCTCGATTTCAGAGGAACTCCGTGGGAGCATACCGAAACCGTGCTTAACGCTTTCCCGATGGGTAAGCTTAAAATGCCGTCAACAACCGATAAGGGCGACGTTATGTACAAGGACAAGCGTCTTTATCTTGAGTACAAAAAGCGTGGCAATATGCGTAAAATCGTTTGTGTGTTCAAGAATTTCCACGAGGGCAAGACCTTTACCTGCGACTTGACTCTTACACAGCCTGACGGCGATACTATGGTTATCGCAACTCCCTGGAAAGAGGACAAGCACGCATTTTACTACAATCAGAAAATCAACTGTATGAGGGCTTCGGGTACTTGTACCTACGGCTCGGAAACCTATACGTTTAACTCGGACACCGACTTTGCGACTCTCGACTGGGGCAGAGGCGTTTGGACCTATGACAACACATGGAATTGGGGTTCGGGCAACGGCATAATCAACGGCAAGGACTTCGGCTTTAACATAGGCTATGGCTTCGGAGACACAACAGCCGCCTCCGAAAACATAATTTTCTATGACGGTGTAGGTCATAAGCTTGATGATATTACATTTAATATCCCCGAGGACAGCTACACAAAGCCGTGGACTATAACCTCCTCGGATAAAAGGTTTGAAATGACCTTTACACCCATTATCGACAGGGCGGCGAAGATTGACGTTAAGCTCATAGTTACGGATCAGCATCAGGTTTTCGGCAAAATGAACGGTATTGCGGTGCTTGATGACGGGACAAAGCTTGAAGTTAAAGACCTTGTCTGCTTCTGCGAGAGGGTACACAATAAATATTAAAAGGTGAAAGCAATAAATGGAATGGACAGAAGTTATAATTGAAATAAATGCCGACGATATAGATGTTGCAACTGATATTGCGAATATGGTTGTGCCCTATGGCGTGTATATTGAGGATTACAGAACTCTTGAAGAGGAAACATGGAAGATTGCAAATATCGACCTTATCGACGAGGAACTGCTCAAAAAAGACCGCACAAAGGGCTATATTCACATCTATATTTCTCCCGACGAAAACCCTGCCGAAGCGGTTGCGTTTTTGTCCGAACGCTTGAATGAGAACAAAATTGCCAATAAAATAGACCTCAACAAGTGTAAAAATGAGGATTGGGAGAATAATTGGAAGGAGTTTTTCAAGCCGATGAACGTCGGCGAAAAATTGCTTATCAGACCTTTATGGATTGACGATTATGAAAATCCCACAGGCAGAAAGGTGCTTTCCATTGAGCCGGGACTTGCTTTCGGTACGGGCGGACACGACACGACTCGCCTTTGCCTTGAAATGTGCGAAAAATATCTCAAGGACGGCGACAGCGTGCTCGATACGGGCTGCGGAAGCGGTATCCTTGCGATTGCCTGCCTGCTGCTCGGTGCTAAAAATGCTGTCGGCGTTGATATTGACGAATTAGCCGTCAAAACTGCGATTGAAAACGGTAAGGTCAACGGCTTTTCAGAGCCCGAGTACAGGATTTTAGAGGGCAACCTCACGGATAAGGTAACGGGAAAATTTGACTTGGTCGTTGCTAATATTGTGGCGGATGTTATTATAATGTTCTCTGATTTTGTCGGCGATTTTATGAATGACGGAGCGCATTTTATCGTTTCGGGAATTATCGCACCGAGAGCCGACGAGGTTAAAGCGGCTTTGAAGAAAAACAATTTCCGCATAGTCGAGGAAAATCGCAACGGCGATTGGCTTTGCTATGTTCTTGAAAAGGCGCAGTGATGTTAAGACTTAAAAGCTTGTTAAAAAATGAGCTGCCGAGCAGTACCTTGCAAAAGACGGCAGACGAAAATTTTGAGTATTCTCTTTTTGTGACAAAGACCTGCCCGAACTGTAAAAAGGCAAAGTCCTTGCTTGCAAAATCGGGTATAAATTATACTGAAATTGCCGTTGAGGACGAGCCGCAGCTTGCGTTGGAGCTTGATTTGCGGCAGGCACCGTCGCTTGTCATAAGCTCGCAAAACGGCACAAAAATTGTGTCGGGTATCTCAAATATCAAAAGGTATCTCGAGGGAAAATGATGTACGATATAATTGTTGTCGGCGGGGGTCCTGCCGGACTTACCGCCGCCTTGTACTCGGTGCGTGCAGGCAAGAGCGTGCTTGTGCTCGAAAAGGCAAATTACGGCGGACAAATGGCTCTTTCGCCGAGGATTGAGAACTATCTCGGCTTTTTGGAAATCAGCGGATATGACCTGTCGGAGATGATTTTTAAGCAGGTTGAGGCGGCAGGTGCGGAGCTTTTAGATGAAGAAGTTTTGAGCATTTCCGAAAAAGACAATATCAAAACCGTCAAGACCGACGGGGGCGAATATCAATCAAAGGCGGTCATAATCGCTACGGGTATGAGGCACAAGACTCTCGGCGTTGAGAACGAAAACGAATATTCGGGCAACGGAATATCCTATTGTGCGGCTTGTGACGGTGCGTTTTATAAGGACAAATGCGTAGCGGTTGTCGGTGGCGGCAATTCTGCGGTGCAGGAGGCTTTGTACCTTTGCGATATCTGCAAAAGCATAACGGTCATTCAAAATTTGCCGTCGCTCACGGCTGAAAATAAGCTCTGTGAGCAGTTGAAAAAAAGGGAAAATGTACGCTTTTTATTTAACACCGTAATAACAGAATTTACGGGGGATGGCGAAAAATTGACGGGCGTCATTGCAGAGAATACCGACACAAAAATTACTTCCGAGCTGACCTTTGACGGTGTGTTTGTCGCAATAGGTTTAGAGGCCGACAACGATATTTTCAAAGGTTTGATAACGCTTGACAATGAAAACTTTATTTTATCGGATGACGAAATGAAAACCGATAAAGGCGGAATTTTCACGGCAGGCGATTGCAGGTCAAAGAAAATCCGGCAAATTACTACGGCAATGGCGGACGGCACAACGGCGGCATTTTCGGCTTGTAAATACGTTGATAAACTGAATAAATAACAAAACACGGTAGAAGGCTGAGTGTTAATAAGGCAGTTTTGCTTCAAAACAACATCTTTTTGCGCAATAATTCGTTAAACCCCGCAGATATGCGTTAGCATTATCTGCGGGGTTTGCCTTTTCTTGCATCAAAAATATATTATTTTGAAGTGCGTTGCAGTTTCGTAGCTATAAAAATTCTTTTATGCCGAAGCCGAGAAATGAAGCAAGGCTGTCGCCTTGCGAGGCTTTTTGGCAAAAGCATAATGGATTTTTATGCGAGAAACCAATACTTCCTTATGAACACTCAGCCCCAAAGACTACCGTGTTACTTTTTGCTTTAAGGATTATTTATTTGTCTTTTTTGTTGCTTCGATAATTCTTACAACTATCGGGCAAAGAACAACGTTTGTCAAAAGCTCAAACAGGAAGTTGAAGCCGACAAAGCCGACAAGCATATACTTTGCTACGCTTTCAAAACCTGCGCCGACTCCCCATTCTCTGACTGCGTCAAAGAAGAAAATACGACAGCCCAAAAGGAAAACGCCTGTGTTTGTAACGGGTGCTACAATTGCCGCAAGGATTGTTGCAAGGGTCATATTTTTTCTCTTCAATGCGTTAAATACAAGACCTGCAAACAGTCCGCAAAGTGTACCTTTAAGAAGCACGGTTACGATAGTACCCGGAACGCTGATTGCAAGGAAAAGGGAAGCGTCGCCCGAAAGCAAAACAACTACGCCGAAAGCAAAGCCCAACCAAGCGCTGACGATCGGACCGCAGAGAGCAGCACCGAGAACAACGGGAATCAAAATCAATGAAATTGAGAATGTTCCGAACTTGATTGATGAGCCGATAAACTGCAATACAATTACAATAGCAGTTAAAATACCGCCGATTGCGAGCTTGAGCGACGGCTCTTTACTTATCTTTTTAGTTTTTGCCATAATAAAACTCCTTTCGCTGTTGCCCCTTTATGGCTCGGAAAAATTCCACGGGTGCAACGCACTTAAAATATTTATGGGCTGTGCTTTAAGGGGAAACACAACCGTAAAACAAACACTCGGCATTGTGATATTACGCAAAACGCTGTAACTCACGCCTTATGTATTGTTTTTGATGAATTGAAATTACTTGCTGTTCTTATCGTAAATAGCCTTTAATCCCTTTAAGATAAGGTCGTTGTCATATACTATGTCGTGCTTACACTCTTTGACGATAAATGACGAAAGTCCGCCTGTCGCAACGATTACCGCAGGAGTGCCGACCTCAAGGATAAACCTGTCTATCATACCGTCAATCATTGAAGCTGTGCCTAAAATTACGCCCGACTGCATACATTCAACCGTGTTTTTAGCGCAAGCCTTACTCGGTGCGTTGAGTGCGATTGTCGGAAGCTGCGAGCTCGTTTCCGTAAGAGCATTGAGAGAAATTGCAATTCCGGGAGCGATAAGACCGCCGCAGAAAGCCTTTTTCTCATTTACAACATAGAGCTTTGATGCTGTGCCGAGGTCAACCACAAAGGCGGGGAGGGGATAATTCTCCGCAACTCCTACCGCACCTGCCGCAAGGTCAGCACCGAGCTGAGCAGGGTTGTCGATTTGAATATCGAGTCCTGTTTTAACACCTGGAGCAATCACAATGCATTTCTCACAAATCGGAGAAATAGCCTGCCTGAGCGTTTGCGTAAGCTCGGGAACAACAGAGCTTATTATAGCACCGTCAATGAGCGAGGTGTCAACCTTATGCAAAGCGAATATGTTTGAAAAGTAAACTGCATATTGGTCGGGGGTGAGGCTGCGTTGAGTGGCAAGCCTTGAGACAAAAACCATATCGTCATTGTCGAACACGCCGAAGGTTATATTTGTATTTCCAATGTCAACTGTTATAATCATAAAATCACCACGGATAGTATAATACAAAAGCGGCCTTGAAATCAAGACCGCTTTTTATTTTTTTGAGAATTATTTATCGTCGTTCTTTTTCTTTGTAAGAACAAGTGCAGCACCTGCGATAGCTGCTATGCCTGCAACAGAAGCGATTGTATAATCGCCTGTCTTAGCGTTGCCGCCCTCAAAGTCAGACTTGTTTGAGCCTGAACCCGAAGAACCTGAACCTGAACCACCGTTGTTTTTGTCGCCGCCGTTGTTCTTGTCACCGCCTATTCCGAGTTTACCAAGAACCTTTGAAACAAGATCCTTGATGCCGTCGCCGGAAATATCGGGGATTTCAATCTTACCGTTACCGTTAAAGAGGTCTGAAAGCTTGTTGTAGGTTTCCTCGTCGATAATGCCTTTTTCCTTAGCAGCGTCGAGAATTTTCTGAACTTCCTCAGCGGGCAAGTCCTTAATAAGCTCATACATCTTTGTAATCTTTTCGGTAGCCGAAAGGGAGCTGTCGTTCATAATTTTCTTCATCTCATCAAGGATAGCCTGAGCCTTATCCTCTTCGGCAGCCTCGGTCTTGTCGATGATTGTGTTTATTGCGGTGTAAAGAGGCTTGTCAATAATGCCCTTTTCAAGAAGAGTGTCGGCAGAAGTGCGAAGGTCGCCCTTTGTCTCTGCGCCGTTTTCCTCAAGAATTGTGATGATTGCCTTAGCGGCAACCTCACGGTCAGCGTCTGACGGGTTAGCGCCAAGATCTCTGACAACCTCTCTGATAGCGATTGTAGCTTTGCTTGTATAAGTAAGATCCGGTACTGCTGCAAAAGAAGCAACACACATTGAAAATACTAAACAAATCGAAAGTAAAACAGTAGCAAACTTTTTCATAAATAATTACCTCTGTAATCCTCAAAATTTTACGATGGGCATAGTCCACCGTTCTGTCCTCTATATAATACAATATTTAATCGCCCGTGTCAACCGAAAAAGCATAAATTTTGTAAAAAAATACACCCGAGAAGCGTTAAATTTTTCTCGGATGTATTCACTCTTATTTCATTGCTTTTGCTTTGTCCTGTAAAGCGAGAATTGCAGTCTGCACCTTGTCCGAAAGCTCCTCGACGGTAATTCCCTGTGAGCTTATCGGCTCGCCGAAAAGCACGTTTACTCTATACGGCTTCATCTTCTTCCAATTATAGAAGCTCATTATCTTCTTGCCCTTCGGGAAAATTTCAAACGCACCGTCGATATAAACGGGGATAATCGGCACTCCGGTATCACTTGCAAGCACGCAAGCACCGCTTTTCATTGTTCTGAAAATTCCGTCCTCGCTTCTTGTGCCCTCGGGATGAATAACAACGCACCAATCCTCCTTGAGCCTTTGGCAGATGTTGTTCATGATGTTCATATTCATACCGTTTCTGTCAACGGGCACCATACCTGTTGACTTTATCATTCTCGTAGAGAACCAATCGTCTCTGAAAAGCTCTTTTTTAGCCATAACGCAGGTTTTCTTGTATCTTTCCTTACTCATAGCCGAAGCGATATACAGGAAGTCGATTTTGGAAACGTGGTTTGCGCAAACAACGAAACCCTTGTCGTTATTCATAACCTCTTCGCCGTAAAAATGAATGTGATAAAGCGATTTTGCCAAATTTTTAAAGAACTTGAAGCGTTTGTAATCCTTATCGTCTTTATCCTGCGGATAGAGGCTTGCGTCAATCTCCTTGACAACCGCCTTGCCCTCTTTTTCGTCGATTAAATCAACTATGTCGCCGACGGTCATTGTGTCATTATAATAAGGCTCGATATTCTTGCCGAACTTGTCCTCAATCTGCACCGCAAGGTTGATAGCAGAAAGCGAGTCAATAGCAAGGTCTCTGAAAATTACGGTGCTTTCGGTCACGTCGCCTTCGTCTGCATTTGCAACCTCACAAACGATTTTAACAACGCCCGTCAGGGTCGATTTATCGGCTTTATCGGACTTTACGGCTTCGTTCTCAACGCCGCTTCGCTCGTCAATAGCCGCCTGCTTTAACAAAAACCTCTTCGGCTTCTGAATTGACGTTCTCGGAATTTTATCGACAAAGTGGAAGTGCGCTATCTTCATATATATCGGAAGCTTAAGCGCAATTTCACGAAATCTGTCCTTGATTGCGGACTCTGTTTTTTCGTCGAAGTTATCGGGCACTACGAATGCGTGTACCTCGTCATAATCGGCATTTTCAGCCGGAACGCCGCAGACTACAAGCTCCTTTGTGTGCTCAATTCCGATATACTTTTCTTCAATATCCTCGGGAGTAGCCTTTTTACCGCTTGCAAGGACAATATTTTCCTTGCTTCTGCCCGTGATTGAATAAAATCCGTTTTCGTCTATCGAGGCAAGGTCGCCCGTCTTAAACCAGCCGTCGTCCGTGAACGCTTCTTTTGTGAGTTGCTCGTCTCTGAAATATCCCTTCATAAAGTAAGGAGATTTGATAAGAAGCTCTCCGTCATCGCTGATTTTAGTCTGAATATCGGGATACGGGACACCGCAGGAATGTGTTGTAAGATTTTCGGGACGGTTACCGATTGTGGGGATATTAGTCTCCGAAGCACCGTAGGTAATTATAAGATTAAAGCCCGTGCCGTAGAAAAATTCCGCAACCTCCTGCTTTGTCGGTGCGCCTGCGGTACACAAAAATTCAAGCGAGCCGCCGAAGCCCTCGTGAATACTCTTAAAGAGCTTTTTGCCGAGCATATTTCCGTCTTTTTTACGCTTTTTAAGGCAAATCGGGAAAAATGTCTTGAACATTATTCTTGTAAGAGCTTTTGAATTTATCTTTTTCATTATCTGAGTCATAAACAGCTCATAAGCCTTCGGAACTCCGAGGAAAACCGTAGGATGATAATCGGAGAAGGCACCCAAAATAGCGTCTGCGCTCATTCCGTCGATATAATATGCGTCTGCACCCGAAAGAGCAGGACCTAACATAAGGCAGATAACGCCGTAAATGTGGCTGTTCGGAACGATTGAAAGGTATCTGTCGTCCTTGTCGAGTCCTTGAACGTTGAGTGTCATCTTCGTTGTGTTTATAAGCGAGTCGTGATAGTGCATAATCGCAGCGGATTTTCTTGTTGTACCCGAGGAATAGATTATCGTCGCAACCGAACTGTCGGCGTCGGTCGTTTCGGGGATGTCCGAAGAAAGCTTTTTAACAGAGCCGTCAAAAAATACACCGTTATAAATGTCGAAAACGGGGAGTGGATAATCGGGCAGCCTGTTGAGCTTTTCATAGCAGCTCTCGGATGCCGCAACGGCTCTTGTGTCCGCCTTGTCGATAAACTCCTTGATTTCCTCGCCCGAAAGCGAAGCGTCGATAAGCACCGAGGTGCAGCGAAGCTTTGCAATCGCCAAAAAGGTAATTACCCATTCGGGCATACTCTCTGAGGCAATGGCGATTCTGTCGCCCTCCTTAACGCCTGCCGAAGCGAGAGCTTCAGCGTATTTATCGGCTTTTTCAAGGGCTTCTCCATAGGTATAGGTTTCAAGTCTGCCGTCGGAAAACCTTTTTGCAAGCGCACGCTTATCAAGGTGCGGGGAATTGATTTTCCGTACTTCTTCATAGATGTTCATAGTCGATTCGACCCTTCCGTATAGTATATTTATCGATAAATTTCGTTAAAGTCAAATTCTTTTCTTTCGCCGTCGGGCATAATATGAAAGCAACGCTTTCCGAGTGAAAAAATCGGCTTGTCGTTCTTTAAGCTGTCAGAATATACGCACATAACCTCGACTTTATCCTTGCCGAATAACTCGTAAAATCTGCGTACCTTTTCTTCGTTTCGGCAGTTTTTATAAAGCAGCTCGCCCGTTTTTCTGTCGTGCCTTGTGCACAAAAGATACTCAAAGCCGAGCCTTTTTTGTATTTCCTCAAGCAGAAAATCAGGACTTGCACTGATGACAATCGCAGTTCTTTCCCTGTTTTCGGGCAAAAACCACGGAAAAATTTTCTTTTCGTATTTATCCCAAAAGGCTTTTACCGCCTTGTCGAGCTTTATAAATCCGATAAAGCAGAAAATATGCTTTTTGAACCTATCAAGCTTTATAATGCGAAGCGCAAAAAGCAACGCCAAAACAATATAAAACGGAAGCAGAAAAATCAGATACGGATACCTTGAAAAGCAGAATATCGCAAATTTAGAGCCGCTGTCAAAGGGCACAACCGTTTTGTCAAAATCGTAAATATCCGCCTGCATAGCTGCCTCCTGTTAGGTCATTTTTACTATTTTAGCAGAATAAGAATTAAATATCAACATTTATATTAAAAATGTACAGTTATCGGAATATTGTGTATATACACAAAAATATATCGACACACAGCCTTCAATAGTGCATTTTGCAAGAAATCGTTTTCAATTATGCAAAAATCAACGTATTTTGTTGACAGACAGGGGCTGTTTTGCTATAATTCTGACTGTAAATTTATTTAACTTGCAGGAGGCTCACCATATGACTTACTCACAAAAAGTATTGGAAGACTTAAAAATCAAAAATCCCGACCAACCCGAGTTCATTCAGGCTGCAACAGAAGTTCTTGATGCACTCGCACCGGTTGTTGACACAGACCCTGTATATGAAAAAGCAGGTCTTTTGGAAAGATTGGTTGAGCCCGAGAGACAGATTATGTTCCGTATCCCTTGGGTTGACGATAAAGGCGCAGTTCATGTAAACAGAGGCTACCGTGTTCAGTTTAACTCGGCAATCGGTCCGTATAAGGGCGGATTGAGACTTCATCCGAGCGTAAACTTGAGCATTATTAAATTCCTCGGCTTTGAGCAGATTTTCAAAAACAGCCTTACCGGACTTCCGATAGGCGGCGCAAAGGGCGGCTCTGACTTTGACCCCAAGGGTAAGAGCGATATGGAAATTATGCGTTTCTGTCAGGCATTTATGAACGAGCTTTTCAAATATGTCGGTGCAGATGAGGACGTACCCGCAGGCGATATCGGTACAGGCGCAAGAGAGGTCGGCTATCTTTACGGTCAGTACAAAAAGCTTACAAACCGTTCAGAGGGCGTTCTTACAGGTAAGGGCTTGAGCTTCGGCGGCTCGCTTGCAAGAACAGAGGCAACAGGCTACGGTCTTGTTTATATTACCGAGGAGCTTTTGAAGGATCACGGCAAGGACATGAAGGACGCAAGAGTTGCGGTTTCAGGTTCCGGTAACGTTGCTATTTACGCAATCGAAAAGGCACAGCAGCTCGGCGCAAAGGTTATTTCCTGCTCTGACTCTAACGGTTATATCATTGACGAAAACGGCATTGACCTTGACCTTGTTAAGAAAATCAAAGAGGTAGACAGAAAGAGAATTAAGGAGTATGTCAACACTCATCCCGAGGCAGTTTACGGCGAAGGCTCAGTTTGGGACAACGTAACCTGCGACGTAGCTCTTCCGTGCGCTACACAGAACGAAATCAATAAGGTTCAGGCTAAGCGTCTTGTAGACAACGGCTGCTATGCGGTATGCGAGGGTGCGAATATGCCCACAGACAACGACGCTATCAGCGTTTTGCTTGAGAGCAAGGTACTCTTTATCCCCGGCAAAGCATCCAACGCAGGCGGTGTTGCAACATCGGCTCTTGAAATGGGTCAGAACTCAATTCGTTCGTCGTGGACATTTGAAGAGGTTGATGCAAAGCTTAAAGGCATTATGGTAAACATTTATTATCATATGAAAGAGGCTTGCGATAAGTACAATGTTCCCGATAACTTTGTTGTCGGTGCAAACATTGCAGGCTTTATGAAGGTTGCCGACGCTATGATGGCACAGGGCATCGTTTAATTTTGAAATAGCAAAAGCACTCGTACTCGATTTTGAGTACGGGTGCTTTTTTGACTGAATAAGCAAAAAGCCTTGACGACTCGTTTTGAGCAGTCAAGGCTTTTTTTAATCTTTCAACTGTGAAATTTCAAGTAATTCTTCTCTTGAATTTCCTGTCATTATATAGAAGCCGAAGCGTGTACCGCTATCAACAATCTCATGATCGCCGACTTCCTGTATTTCGCTGACAAAATTAAGATTTTCAGGATGTTTTTCCTTAATTTCGTTAAGAATGTCAATATCTTTTTTTGTGAAAACAAAGCGTATAGCCGCAGTTTTAGGTTCAAGGTCTTTTTCAAGTGAGGGTTTTTGACCTGCTGCAACCTCAATAACGGCTTTAACAAAGTCAATTCCCGTAGAAAGGTGAACAAGGTCTGAACCGATACAGTCGCCGCCCATTCTTGAGCCGATTTCGATTATTCCTATATCTCCGTTCGGGGTTAGGCGGAATTCCGAATGTGAAGCGCCGTATTTAATCTGCAATGCGTCAAGTGCTTTGAAAATCACTTCCTTAACCTTTGCCATAACTACGTCTGAAAGACCGGCAGGCTCCATATGACCTGTTTCGATAAAATGCGGTGCGCCTGTTGTGAATTTCTGAGTAACGGTTAACAAATGATGCTCACCGTTATATGAAATACATTCACAACTGAACTCAGGTCCTTCTATATATTCCTCTACGATTGCTTTTTTCTCAAAAGAGTATGCAGATGAATTGTCAATCGCTTCCGCCAAATCCTCTTTCTTATATACCTTTGTAATACCTCTGCTTCCCGAACGGTCGGTCGGCTTAACGATAACGGGGAAGGTGAACTGAGAACAGTCGCCAAGCTCGTCAACGGAGAAAACCGTCTCAAAATGCGGAACTTTGACTCCGCCTGCTTTGAGAGCCTTTCTCATTTTGAACTTATTAGTAGAAATTTCAATACATTCGGCACTGTTATGTGTAAGACCGAGCTTTTCGCCGAGATACTGAACTGTGATGTTTGCAAGATCGGAAGCGATTGTAGCAACCGCATCGGGTTTTATTTCCAAACAACGCTTGAGTATTTCTTCCTTTTCTATAATGCTGATGGGATAAAAATAATCAGCGGTAGTTTCACCGATTGAACCGTCTTGCCACGCAAAAACATGAGTTTCAAAGCCCATTTCCTTTGCTTTGAGTATCAACGGATTTTGAAAGTCATTTGCGCCGATAATAACAATTTTTTTCATTACTTTTTTCACCCTATTTGAAGATAGAAAACTATAACGCCTAAAAGAATAAGTGCGTTGCCGATAAGCTTGTTTTTGGTAATTTTTTCATTGTAGAACACTCTGCCGAGTATCATAATAAGGATATAACCGAGTGACTCGATTATAGGTCCGTTTTTATAATCGACACCCTTATAAGCGTAAATTACGCAGAGCGTTGATACGAGCATAAGCGCATAGCCGATAATTACCCAAACATTCAAGTATTCTTTTATAAAGCTGTCATATTTTTTTTGTGCCGCTTTTTTCAGAAACATTTGCGAAGCCGCCGAAACAAGCACAGCACCGAAAAGTGAAATCCAATATTTAGCCATCTCTGTTCACCATCCATGTTCCGACAACGATGATAACGATGCCTATAATATTCTGTATGCTGATTGTTTCTTTGAAAAACAACACTGCCCACAGGGTTGACCAAAATATAGCCAAAGCCCTGTTTGCATAAGCTGTGGAAATATCTATACGCTTAATAATCTGTTGCCAGATTATAGCATAAATTCCGAGTACAAGAAGTTCGCAACCGTAACAGATTACAAAACCCCAATTTTCCATTGTGAAAAGGCTTTTGTCAAATCCCGAGGAGAATAATTCCCTGAGAAAAGTGAAAAAAGCCGACAACTCGTATCTCGATGCAAATTTAGCCGCAATACCGGAGAGTGTGTAAATGCACACTGCCATCTGCAAGAAAATGAGCATTTTTATACCGAGCTTTTTTTCTTTCCCTGTTTTAATTTCTTCCAAAATAACACCTCTTAAACGCTGTTGATAAAACGCAAGGTTATTTTTTTCTTTCTTCGTTAAAGAAGTCCCATCTTCCGCTTTCAAGCTCTTTTTTATAATCAACCATTATATCATAATAGTTTGTATAAGCAGGCTCAAAGCCAAAATCTCTTTTTGCTTTTTCCATACTGAACCAGAAAGAGGGGGTGGTGTTTTCCTTATCGGGGCGGTAAACTATTTCACTCTTTTTGTCAATTGTGAACACATCGATTACAGCCTTAACTTGATCTTCAAGAGTAAGCTTTGTGCCGCTTGTCATATTGTAAAGGCCGTAAGTTTTGTCGCTCTTTAATGCTTTAACGTAAGCATTTGCAACATCCTTTACATAGACAATATCTCTTGAAATTGTGGGATCGCCCCAAATTTCAATCGGTTCACCTGCTTTTGCGGAGTCGATAAATGTAGCAATGCCCGATTTATAAGGTGTACCGTTTACATAGATTGTTCCGTGAGGGCCTACACCGTAAACAGGCGGGAATCTAAATGATGCACACTGCATACCGTGTTGTTGGTTGTAGTATTCCATAACATCGTTACATGCGTTTTTGCTTATTACATAAACGGCGTGGTCACCGGTGAATTTGAAATTTCTCGGTTCTTCTTCAGTAAGCTGTCTGTCCTTGCTCCATGAAAGGAAAACATCGCTGTATGAGCAACTTCCGATAACCTTTTTAATGCCGTGCTTTCTGCAATATTCAAGTACATTTATTGTTCCTATAACATTTACTTCAAAATAGTCAGCGGCGTTTTCTTCATTTTCAAGGTCAGCCGTTGTGTTTGCGGGCAAAAGACCTGCAAGCAAGATAACTCCGTCAACGCCCTCGGTGGGGAGCTTGTCGAAATCCTCTTTTTTTGTTATGTCAACATTTATGAACTTTGCGCCCATTTCTTCAATCTTTTTGCCGATTGCCTTGTTTCTTCCCGTGGCGATAACTTCTTGACCGTCTTTGAGAAGTGCTTCGATAGTATACATACCGATAAATCCGGTACCGCCTAAAACGATAATCATTTTTTATTCTCCTTGGTTATCTTTGTTTATAGTTTTTGAAATTACATAGATGGGTCTGCTCTTAACCTCGTTAAATATATTGCCGACATAGATACCGACAACACCTATAGCACATAAAAGTATTCCGCCCATAAGGTAAATTGATGCGACGATTGTAGTCCAACCGACAAGTGTATCTTTGAGCACAAGTGCTTTTATGATAAGGTAAATAATATAAAGGAATGATAAAACGGAAATAATAAAACCGAGCGAAATCGAGAACATCAACGGTTTGTTTGACTGAGAGGTAATAACCTCGAATGCCAATTTAAGTTTTCTTTTCATATTGTATGAAGATTTGCCCTCAAATCTTTCGTCGGCAGGAAGGCTGATTGCAGTTTGCTCAAAACCGAGCCATTTTATGAACATTGTAAAGGCTCTGTTCTGCTCTCGCATTTGACAATAAGCGTCGATAACCTTTTTTCTTGAAATGCTGAAATTGCAAATTGAGTTGTCAAAGTTACCGTTTGTGAAGTAGTCATATACTTTATAGAAGGCTTTTGAGAAGAACTTTGTGATAGCGCTGTCTTTACGACCTTCTCTTTTTGCGAATACTACATCATAACCATCTTCGATTTTCTTGAACATCTCGGGAATGGACTCGGGTCTGTCCTGCAAGTCACAGTCCATAACAACCACATAGTCGCCCGTAACATTGTCAAGACCTGCTGTGATAGCCTTTATTTGTCCGAAGTTTCTGGACATTCTGATTCCGATAACCTTCTTGTCTTTTTCGCAGAGCTTTTCGATTTCCTCCCAAGAATTTTGAGGACAACAGTCGTCAACGAGAACGATCTCGTAGTCGCTGTTCATTTTATCAAAAACATCTACCAATCGTCTGTGTAATTCGGGTAAAGCTTTTTTACATCCGTAAACAGGAACAACAACCGATATTTTCAAAAGTTATTCTCTCCCTTCAAAATACTGCTTAACGCTGTCTATAACGTGCTCTCTGTCCTCTAAGGTAAGGTTGTAATAGAGGGGGAGACGAACAAGTCTTTCGCTTTCCTTTGTGGTATATTCATCTTCGCCGTCAAATCGTCCGAATTTGTGTCCTGCGGGAGCCGAATGAAGCGGAATATAGTGGAATACACAGTTGACGCCGTCCTTTTTGAGAGCCTCAATAAAGTCGGTGCGAGTCTCAAGGTCTTTGAGCTTAATGTAGAACATATGAGCGTTGTGAACACAGCCGACGGGAATTGTCGGAAGCTCGATATATCCTTTTTCCTCCAAAGGTTTGAAAGCTTCATAATAAGCGTTCCATGTTGCAAGTCTGTTCTCGTTTATCTCGTCTGCAACCTCAAGCTGCGCCCAAAGATAAGCAGCGTTCAATTCGCTCGGGAGATAGCTGTCGCCAAAGTCAACCCAAGTGTATTTGTCAACTTGTCCACGGAAGAATTTTGCTCTGTTTGTACCTTTTTCACGGAGAATTTCAGCCTTTTCATTATAAGCGGGGTTGTTTATAACAAGCGCACCGCCCTCGCCCATAGAGTAGTTCTTTGTCTCGTGGAACGAATAGCAACCGAAGTCACCCATTGTGCCGAGAGCCTTGCCCTTATAGGTGCTCATTACGCCCTGAGCCGCATCCTCGATAACCATAAGGTTGTGGCGTCTTGCAATGTCAAGAATTGTGTCCATTTCACAGGAAATACCTGCATAGTGAACAGCGATAATTACCTTAGTCTTTTTCGTTATTGCCGCTTCGATTTTCTTTTCATCAATATTCATCGTGTCGGGACGAATATCAACGAAAACAAGCTTAGCACCTGCAAGAACGGGTGCGTTTGCCGTACTTGAAAACGTATAGCTCGGAAGGATAACCTCGTCGCCGGGCTTCAAATCGCAAAGCAATAATGCCATATCAAGTGCGGTTGAACCGCTTGTGGTCAAAAGTGCCTTCTGAGCGTTGAATTTTTCTTCAAGCCAAGCGTTGCACTTCTTTGTGAACTGACCGTCTCCGCAGATTTTATATGAGTCTACGGCTTCTTTAATATAGGTAAGCTCGTTACCTACATAGGGAGGAATGTTAAAACTAATCATAATTTTACTCCTATAATAAAAATATGTTATATATTAAGTATTAGGTTAATAACAAAACACTGTAATATGAGTTGATAGAAATTGCAACAATAACGGTGCATATAGCCGATACCGAGGCAATACGTGCTTTTTCATTTTTTATAAATCCAAGAAGCGTTTCGAAACCTCTTGCCGTGAATATCGCAAGGGCAGGGAGCATTGGATAACAGTATCTGCCTTGAGGCTGAAAGTCGGTACAGTAGCTGTTGTATACACTCAGGCAAACCGTTACGACTCCGCAAGCGATAAGAGCAAGAGTAAATACCGTTTGCTGAAGAGTTAACTTTTCATGCTTCAAGTTTGCGAAAATACGGAACAACCTAATCACAATACCGATAAATGCAATGACAAAGAATAAAGCATACAATTTGTAAATGTGATTGTCGAGTTGATATGCCATATAGCCGAACATACCGATAAAGCTCTTGTATGTTATCGAAATCCATTCCATACCTATAAGCATATCCATAAGAGAATATCCCTGTCGATACGGTGTTTCTCTGTTGGACGGCTTGTATGCTTCAAGTCCGTACATTTCACCGTGCTCACGGCTTACCTTGATTCCGATAAGGTCATTGTAAAGATAAACATGCCTTGCAAACAGATAGCCCATAAGCAAAAGTGTAACGATTACAATGAATGAGCTCAATTTTACAAAGCCCTTGTAATCTTTTTTATTTTGGTAGAAATAGGTTATGAAGTATATGAAAATGCTCGCAAGTATCCACATATAACTGTTGTAGTAAGATGTTGCGCAAGTTGCCATACCTACCGATAAAAGCAGAGCGTTTTTGAAATTCCAATTTTCATTTATCGCAAGTGTCCAAGCATATAAAATCATCGAGACACCGAGCAGTGCGCAAATGTCGTTGTTGACATAGCTGGCAAGGAACGCAAACTGCGGCATTCCGGCAACAAGAATTATCATTATCCATCTAACATATGAAGTGAAAATCTGTTTAGACGCTTTTATAATGTAATATACAACGCCTGTTGCACAGCAAACACTTACCATACGAGCTGCAAGAAGTATAATGTAATCGCTTGAAGTGAATAACGAGGCTAACTTCATCGGGATGTAGTCAAGCACATTGCAGAGCATTGTCGGGAGTAATGCATAGGAAAAGCCCCATATAGGATTAGCGACTTCATGTCCTATCGGCAAGCGGTTGTTTTCAAAGAAGAACAACGATACATCATATCTCATTGCCTCATCCGGTGCGTAATTATATCTTTTTAATGTCCACAAGGAGTAGAAAATAAAGCAGCCGACAAGGAAAATGAATTCAAATGTTGTGAGCGATTTTACGCTCTTTTCGCTTGTTGCCCATTTGACGATAATAAACAATGCAATGCTTATTACCGCAAAGAAAATCAAAACGTGCAAGACGTTGAAGCTGCCGTCAAAGCGAGTGACTGTTTTTGCGCTTGATGACGATACGATTACATCCTCAAGAGCGAAATCGCCGTCAATATCAATTCTCAACGAAGCATAATCGCCCTCGGGAATTTCCATAATAAGCGACTTTGATGGGAACGACACTGTTGTGTGTCTGGAATTGTCGGGAGTAAAATCCATATCCTTTTCGGCATAGTAGATTTGAACGGGCGTATCCTTTATGATATGCGAGCCGAACTTAATGTAAACGGTTTTTACATCCTCGTTGACGCCGGAGAAATTAAGCTGTGGGTCAACGTTGTTTTGACCGTATTTGTTACCGTTGATATTGTAATTGGCGGCGGTAAGCGTGCAGCCCTCTTTTGAGAGAAGAGAAGTTGAACCGTCACCAAACTCAATCGAGCGATTTACGGTAAACAAACACAGCTCAATTAAAACAGAAAAAACAAGTGCAACAGCTAAAATGATGCACAAGCCCTTTTTTTTACTTTTCATTATAAAAATAAACACTCCTCAAACATTAGTTGCACCAAAACACAATAATCCATTTTCCAACATTATAATACTATATATCTTAAAAATCAATTGTTTTATTTATATCCGAACAGCATTTGAGAGAAATAAGTCAAAGAAAAACGAAAATCGGAACAAATAAAGCGACAGGAAAAACTTTTTTTGAAAAAAAGTGAAAATTTGTCTTGACGAAACCGAATGTATGTGATATTATATTCAAGCGTTAGAAACGCTGGTGTAGCTCAGTTGGTAGAGCAGCTGATTTGTAATCAGCAGGTCGGGGGTTC